>Ga0307379_10000134_pt1 | contig 128964 bp, 131 predicted proteins | sample UN2MG_FD_202237 | JGI IMG/M metagenome (GOLD analysis project Ga0307379, IMG submission 202237) | Soil microbial communities from Risofladan, Vaasa, Finland - UN-2 | ecosystem: Environmental > Terrestrial > Soil > Coastal area > Acid sulfate soil | place: Finland: Risofladan, Vaasa... | reverse complement strand
ATTAAATAAGCTCCTGTTATTAAAAAGGGGGTTTGTTATGTAAGCGAGGCGTCGCCTCTCTTTGACTCTCCCTTAGTATTTCTCTTTCTGGGGAAGCGCAGGTAAGAAAGGGAGCTGTGCCCCTCTTTGTGGATATTTTTTAAAGGGATTAAAAGGGACGAAGTCCCTTTAAAAAATCTCTTCCCTCTTCCCTTACAAAGGGGAGAGGGATAAAAGGGTGAGGGGTTGGTAAACTCATTTCTATGTCCTCTTAGATATTGGGTTTGGGACCTACCCCCTTTATCCCCCTCCCTTATAAAGGGAGGGGGAAATAATTTTAAAAGAGGGACTGGCGTCTCTCTTAAACACCCCTTATTAAATAAGCTCCTGTTATTAAAAAGGGGGTTTGTTATGTAAGCGAGGCGTCGCCTCTCTTTGACTCTCCCTTAGTATTTCTCTTTCTGGGGAAGCGCAGGTAAGAAAGGGAGCTGTGCCCCTCTTCGACACCCCACTTTCTCAAAACAGATTCTAATTTCTAAGCTCTGAATTCAAATACTAAGGTTTTTGGTTTTGGTAATTAATATTTTGAATTTGTTTAGAGTTTCGTGCTTAGAATTTTGGCTTTCACTGCGGGCTTCGCCCCGCTTAAGGAAATATCTTCCCCTTGATAAGGGGACAGATTACCAGAGGTAATAAGATTGATTTTGCTCCCAGCGCCCGATATACTTCTTCAGTAGAAGGTCAACTGTAGGTAAGGATAGATTTGAGTCAGCAGATAAACCCCTCCCCAAATTCTGCCGCACCCTTTTACAAGATTAAGCTGGCACGGCGGCAGGTGCAGCTGGTCGCCTTGGTGGTCTCCATTCCGTTGTGCATTGCCTTAATCATCATTGGCAGATGGGATATTTTAATCGGCATTCTAGTTCTAGCCATTATCTCCTCCGTGTTTATCGGGCGTGCCTTCTGTAGCTGGGTATGCCCGTTGGGCACTATTTACGAACTGAGTCGCCTTGGCTTTTCCCATAAACTGCTCCGCCCCCTGTGTCGTATCGGTTGTCCCTTCTCGCTCATCATCGGGTTTATGAACCGCTTTAGCTTGTTAAAGGTGAGGATAGACGAGAAGAAATGCAACAGGTGTGGACTTTGCGATACCAGCTGTCCCGTGGGCTTGCCCGACCGGGGGATGTCATATGAAAATTTTGCCACTAATCCCAGCCGGCGCTATGCCTGCATCCGTTGCCTTAATTGTGTTGCTTCCTGTCCTGCTGGTGCATTGACCTTCGGCTTGAGGAAACCCCGTTCCAGCTAGCCTGGCTATTAATCCCGAGGTTTATGAGATTATCTATTAACCTCACCCTCTTAGATATTGGTTTGGAACCTACCCCCTTTATCCCCCTCCCTTATAAAGGGAGGGGGATATAATTTTAAAAGAGGGACTGGCGTCCCTCTTAAACACCCCGCAGAGTTGCTCTTTGAAAGGGGTGAGGTAAATAGAAGAAGGGTTAATGCCTCTCTCTATAATCTCTCCCCAATCTCCTTTGATGATAGGAGCTTATTTAATCGGAGTGTCAAAGAGAGGCAAAGCCTCTCTTCCATAACTCACTCCCCCTTCCCCTTATCAAGGGGAAGGGGGACAAAGGGGGATGGGGTTGTAAACTTTTTCAGAAGTAAGTCCTGAATCTTAAGGTCTGGTTTTGGATTTTGGTAATTAGTATTTTGAATTTGTTTAGAGTTTCACTACAGGCTTCGCCCCTTTTAATCCTTCTCGAGACGACCTCCGATATAGAACTGGCACAGGTTGTTGAGACAGCATTGCTGACACAGGGGGCGTTTGTGGCAAGCATCCTTAGCCAGACGAACCAGCAGGGCGTGGTACTCATTAAATAGCCTGGTGTCAGTGGGTAGGTTATCCATAAACAGTGTCTGGTAAGCAGCATAGCTATTCTCTGAAATAAGACCGATGCGGCTAATGATGCGGCGGGTATAGGCATCAATAACGAAGATTGGCTTATGGGCAGCATACAGTATTATGGAATCGGCGGTCTCCTCCCCGATACCGTGGATGGAGAGAAGCTGCTGGCGGAGAAGGTCTATGTCATTGTCAAATAGCTTATCAAGGTCATCGTTATAGTTTTTGCCCAGCCAGTTAACCAATGATTTGAGCTTTAACGCTTTGGCATTGTAGTAACCGCAGGGGTGAATAAGGTCAGCAACCTCGTGCTGGGGGAGCTGGCGTAGTGCCACTGGTGATAAGGCATTGGCTGATTTTAGATTGGCTATAGCTTTGGCGACATTAGTCCAGGCGGCTGACTGGGTAAGGATGGCACCCACTATTACCTCAAATGGCTCCCGGGCTGGCCACCAGTGCTGGGTTCCGTAGTGAGTCATAAGCTGGTGGTAGATATTTATCAGCATCCGGCTGGTTGACTGCTGGCTGGTTATCCATTGAGGCACTCTGGCATCGGTTGGCGAATCACCCCTCGGGATATAGGGTTTTATATCCACTACCGGTGTGCCGTCAATAGCATCCAGCCCCTCAACCTGTAGTATGTTACCCTGGCGCTCCGATAGTCTAACCGTAGTCATCCCTATGGGGTTCGGTCGGTGTGGCGACCGGGTGGCGAAAAGCCCCACCAGGGGCAGTTCCTGTTTACCCCTGACATGAACTTTAGTCCGTAATTGACTGGTAACCGCCTTGTGCATCCAGTAGAGGACTATAATGTGGGAAAACTCATCCAGTCTGTCCAGAGCTTCGGTCAGGCTGCTGTCAATCACAATCTCGGAAACCGCCTTCTTGTAATCAAAGTCACGGTTAGGTAGCTCCTTAAGTCTATTTCTAACAAAGCCAATGGCTTTTAGGAACATACCGGGCGATTCTTTATTCATTTTCCGCCTGCGATTCAACACTATAATAGCATTTTATCTGAAGTAAACGAAAAGAGGCTGTTCGGTGAAAACAGCCTCTTTTTATTGCTCCGAAGTCCAGCTATTCTAGTGGAGTAAGGGTTAACAGCTTTTTGGCAATCTTGGGATACTTGGCTATGAACAGTAATTGGTCTTCGACGAGTGGCTTTTGTGAAGCTACATTGGCATATCTTGCCAACTCCAGTATCTCATTAACCTCTTCCCGGCTAGAGAATTTTACTTTCATTTTCCCCATCACATGGCTGAAGCCCGATATTCCGCTGTATTGCCCGGCGATAATCTCTCTTCCGGTTTCTACGAACCTAGGCTCACCCCTGCCCAGTTCTTTAAAGTTATACAGCTCGTAATTTTCCGGGTCTTTTAATACGCCATCAGCGTGTATGCCAGAGGCATGAGCGAAAGCATTGGCACCAACCCCCGGCTGGTTTATGGGAATGGGCACACCAAAAGCATAGCTGGCAAACCTGGCTGTCTTCCACGCCTTGGATAAATTTATTGCGCTTCCCATCTGGTATTTCTCAGAGAACCCCTTTGATTTAATCGCAGCCAGAATGACTGCTACCAGGTCAGCGTTTCCTGCCCTTTCCCCGATACCGTTAATGGTGGTGTTAATATAGGCATCCTGCCCACCGTCTATGGCTCCTTTAGCTCCAGCAAGGGAATTCCCGACGGCCATACCCAGGTCACCATGGCAGTGAATCTCAATAGGTATGCCGACATTCTCTGCCAGTGACTTGCTGGTTTCGTAGATAGTAAAGGGGTTATCATAGCCCAGAGTGTCACAGTACCTGAATCTATCCGCCCCATGTTCTTTGGCGGCAAGTCCGAATTCGATAAGGAAGTCCAGGTCTGTTCTGGAGGCGTCTTCAGCATTAACCCCTATGCTCTCGGTACCGTGAGCCTTAGCGGCATCAACCGCCGCAACCATATCATTTATGACGTCTTTTCTACTCTTTCTTCCCTGGAACTTGCCGTTAATCATCTGGTCTGATGTTGATATGGAGAGGTTGAGGTGTTTGATGTTAGGTACCAGCTTAAAGGTTTTCTCCACATCATCAACAATGGCTCTTATCCACCCCTCTAAACGGATGGGTTTAAGGACCCCCATTTCCGCCAGCTCCAGGTTGGCTTGCAGGTACAGGGATTCGTGCTTGGTGGTGGGGAAGCCGAACTCAGACTGAAACACCCCCAGCTCGTTCAGATAGATATTTATCATGGTCTTTTCCAGTTTGGATAAACCGAGTTTGGCAGTCTGGACTCCATCCCGGTTGGTGACATCAATAAGATAAATCTTGGGCATCTAACTCTACTCCTATGATAATTTGATAATAACATATATTTGTTATCTGCGGCAAACTTCTGGTTTATGACCACTGCCTTACTTCAGACGTCTATGCTAGAATAGCAGTGTTAGGACTATGGAAGCATCGGGGTTTGGTCTTGACCTGATTGTCGTTCTGGCAGCTGCTTTAGTCGGCGGTATGCTAGCCCACCGGGCAAGGTTGCCTGTCCTCTTGGGCTACCTGGTCGGGGGTATTATCGTTGGTCCCTACGGCTTTGGCTTGGTTAAAGACGTGGAGACTGTCCGGGTTTTAGCCAATATCGGGGTTATTCTGCTCCTGTTTGCCCTGGGTCTGGAGTTCTCCTTTAAAGAGCTAATGCGGATAGGCAGGATTGCCATTCTGGGTGGAATAGTCCAGATACTACTCACCGCAGCTGTGGGATTAGCTCTGGGCAAACTATTGGGATGGGCAATATTTGAAGCGGTCTTTTTGGGCTTTCTCATTGCCCTTAGCAGCACTATGGTGGTACTGAAGACCCTTATGGAGCGGGGGGAGCTTGATACCGGGCACGGTCGCATCATGATAGGCTTTCTTCTGGTACAAGACATGAGCGTGGTGCCGCTGATGATTATACTGCCGGCGGTGGGTGGAGGCGGAGGGGCATTATGGCTTACTCTGGGATTGGCTGCCCTTAAGGCGGTGATTTTTATCGGGGTGATGCTGGCTCTGGGGATATGGGTATTACCCTGGCTGTTAAGTAGGGTAGCCCGGGAGCGCTCCGGTGAATTGTTTCTATTGACGGTGGTTACCCTGTGTCTGGCGGCAGCCTTTGGCACCTTTTTCTTCGGATTGTCGGCAGCATTCGGTGCCTTTGTCGCCGGGTTGCTGATTAGCCAGTCCACCTTTGCCCGACAGGCACTGGCTAATGTTGTTCCCTTGCGCGACACCTTCGTTGCCATCTTTTTCATCTCTCTGGGTATGCTCGCCGACCCCCGCTTTGTAGCGGATAATATCACTGTTATTGTTATTGTGGTTGCGGTGATAATTGCGGCTAAATTTATTATCTGCTTTCTTATACCCTGGTTTTCTGGTTACAGTTTCAAAACCGCCCTCTTTGTTGGCACGGGACTAATCCAGATAGGTGAGTTCAGTTTTGTTCTCGCCGGGCTGGGTTTGGAGTCTGGCGTTATTTCTCCATACCTTTACTCCCTCACTTTAGCCAGCGCCATTATCACTATGTTGCTGACCCCGTTTGCGTTTGGTCTGTCTTCATTCATTTATCGGCGACTCAGTCAGGGGGAGAAATTTTGTCGACTGGTAGCTGTCCGACCTGACCCCAGTTGGGAAAGGGAGCAGTGGCAGCTATCCGGGCACGCCGTAATTTGTGGCTATGGACGCATCGGCAGCCGGTTAGCCAGGGTGCTGGAGCGGCGGAAATTCTCGTACTTAGCTATTGACTTTGACCCTCAAATCATCTCAGCGCTACATACCAAGGGGATTCCCTGCATCTATGGAGATGCCAGCAATCCTGGGATTCTGGCTCATGCTCAGTTAAAAAAGGCGCGTGTCCTTGTCTGTACCTTTCCTGATTTTATTGCCGTGGAATTGACCACCAGGAATGCTCTGAAGATTAACCCCAGGCTGGACATCGTGGCTAGAGTTCACCGTGATGCCGATGCCGAGGTATTGAAAAATATCGGTGTATCGGAGCTGGTCCGTCCTGAATTTGAAGCCAGCCTGGAGGTAACCCGCCATACTTTGCATCGATTCGGTTTAACCGGTGCTGAGATTCAGCATATCCTCAGTGGCCTCCGGGAAGGAGAGCTGGTGTGAATATAAGGTGGGTTTGTGATATACTCTACCCCGAAGCGGAAGTCGTTTAGTAACCTATCCCCCTGACCCCCTTCCCTTATCAAGGGAAGGGGGAGTGGAGGTTAGAGAGGGGCTTCGCCCCTATCTAAAGCCTCTTTCCCCTCTGAAGGGGAGAGGACACTAAGGGAGAGTCGAAGAGAGGCGAAGCCTCTCTTGCCTAACCAAGGGCAAACTCCCTTACCAAGGGAGGGGGATAAAGGGGGTAGGTTGCTAACCAATATCTAAGGGGCTGAGGTTTTAATAAATAATCTCAAAGTGTAGTGAACCATGGCTAAAATCAGGGTTGGCATTATCAATGTTACCGGCTATGCCGGGGTCGAACTGGCAAGAATACTGTCCCGGCATCCTGAGGTAGAACTTGTCTCAGTTACCGGGCGAAGTGCTGCCGGACGAAGATTGAGTGGGGTTTTCCCCCATCTGGCTAGTATCAATCTAACCATTGAACCCGAAATAGGCGATGTTGATTTGGCTTTTTCGGCAATGCCCCATAAGGAGAGCGCCCAGCAGATTCTGCCTCTGTTAGACCGGGGTATCAGGGTAGTGGATATTAGTGCCGATTTCAGGCTTAAGGATGCGACTAAATACCAGTCGTGGTATGGCTTTACCCACCCTGCCCCGCAACTCCTCCCCCAGGCAGTCTATGGTCTGCCTGAGCTATACCGGGCTCAGATTGCTTCGGCTCAACTGGTAGCTAATCCCGGTTGCTATCCTACTGGCGCCATTCTGGCGTTAGCCCCGATAGTTAAGGCAGGTCTGATTGAGCCTGACATTATTGTTGATAGCAAATCCGGTGTCTCTGGAGCCGGCAGAACCCTCAGCCTGAATACCCACTTTTCCGAAGCCAACGAGGATGTTACCGCTTATGCCTTGGACGGGCACCGGCACCTGGCTGAGATTATTCAGGAATTGAATCTGCTTTACCCCGCTCCTCTGTCTGCAATAACCTTTGTCCCCCACCTGATACCGATGACCAGGGGAATATTAACCACCGCCTATGCCCCTCTGGCTCAGGGTAAGGTCTCCATTGACCAGAAGGGTAAGGAGAGACTGTTCCGGCTCTATATGGACTTCTACCGGGAGGAGCCTTTTGTCAGGGTGGTTGAATTTCCTCCCCACACCAAACATACCTGGGGCAACAATCTCTGCTTTGTTCACCCCACCATTGACTTAAGAACAGGAAGGCTCATTGTCATTAGCAGTATTGATAACCTGGTCAAAGGGGCGGCGGGACAGGCTGTCCAGAATATGAACCTTATGCTGGGCTTACCCGAAACTAACGGGCTTGAGGCACCGGCTATTTATCCCTAGAAGTTGTGGTAAAAGCGTGCAGGCAAGCTGATATGCCATCCTTACCGTTACTGAAAATCCTCACCATGTCTGGTATTGGCTCACGAAGACGGCTGGCTGATGCCATAAAACAAAGCAGGGTAGCGGTTAATGGGGAGGTTGTTGCGGATTTTCGTTACCCCGTAGATACAGAGAAGGACCGTGTTGCTATAGACGGGCGACCCATTAAGCTGGGTGTGGAGCAGCCGGTTTATCTGATGCTTAATAAACCAAGGGGAGTTATCTCCACTGTTAGGGACGAGAGGGGACGAAGAACGGTTATTGATTGCTTGCCTCAGAAATACCGCAGCCTCAGATTATATCCGGTGGGACGGCTGGATAAAGATAGCACCGGACTGTTGCTATTGACCAACGACGGTGAACTCACCCATAAGCTTACCCATCCCAGTTTTGAGCATGAGAAGGAGTATCTGGTTCAAATCAGTGCCAAGCTGAAGTCAAGCGAAAAACAGAGATTGGAGCGGGGTATTGAACTTGAGGATGGCAGAACTCATCCGGCAGTAGTCAAAGAGGTGCCGTCTCTGCCACCGTTTAGCTACAGCATAACCATACACGAGGGTAAAAAACGACAGGTTCGCCGTATGTTTGACAGTATTGGCCACCCTACCCTGTCCCTTAAACGAATTCGTATGGAGAATTTAACCCTGGGTGACCTCGGGGAAGGGAAAAGCCGTGAGCTGAGCATTCAAGGAGTCCGTGCCTTACTGCGTGGGAGCAAACATTAAACTTGCTCTAAGGCTTTTCCGGTTCAGCCCCCTTGAGTAGAATATAGTCATGCATCGTGCCCCTGGCTCCCCTGAGCTCCATGCAGTCGATAATACCCTTATACTTACCTTCCAGTAATCCTTCCCCGATGATATACGCTCCTTCTGCCGCCTCCTTGGCTATCCTGGCTTTTCTTCCTACCTTACGTACCTTGCCGAATCGGGAAAGTCTAGCTGCCAGTGTCTCGGCAATCTGTGGGATTCCAGAGAGCCTGCCCGAGAGCAGAATCTCCCTCGGTTTCTCCACTGCCACCATCATCCCTGCCACCCCTTTGACTATGCTTTCCAGGAGCATGTTCCACGATTCGTGATACTTGGAATGCTCTTTAGCCAGTTCCTCTGGGGTCAGGTCATCTTTGCCGCTGGCATCCTTGGCGCCACCGCTAAAAAGCACTATCCCGGGAAACTTCCCCAGACGCACCGCCAGCTCGGCATCCATACTCCCTAAGGTGATGAACCCGGGTCCCCCTGATGTTCCTCCCAGACCGTCAACTATCCTGCCGCCGTCAACAGCGAGTACTGCGTTGAAAGCATAACCTATCTCCACCAGGATAAAAGAGGTTTGGCGGTAGTCTATGCCGTAAAGCTCTGCCTGGTCTCTAATAGCCAGGGCAACACAGCACACTTTATCGGCAGTACCCATGTCCATCTTGTTGGCTTTTCTATAAACAGGCACAGTGGGGAGGTGGATGACGCCGGGGGTGAAGTAAACCGGGAAGCCCCCGGTCTGCATTAGTCGGATAACCATCCTGATGCCGTCGTATAGCGGGATGCTCTTATCATCAGGCACCATCAGGGTTAGTTCTCTTTCGGTTATATCCTTAACGGGGGTTACCGGCAGACCATAACCAGATGGACCGACTATCATATCCAGGGGAAAGACGCTTTTTACCGTATCCAGAAGAACTTTGGGGTTTTGAGCAACCTCAGGCACCGGCACAGAGGTATCCAGGATAACCCTTTCTCCTTCCATACCGAAGAAGTCAAAGCTCCCTGTCCCCGGGTCAATACCGATAACTCTCATTTAATCCCTCCTGACGCCTGATTTAAGCTGTAGCGGACAAACCGGGTCGGAGGCAAACCAGTCTCCGGTAAGGACAAAGGTCCGGGAGCGGCACCCCTTGCAGTCTTCCAGATACGGGCAACTGCGGCAGTATCCCGTTCTGCTCTCCGGGTCTTTAATCTTCTGGAGAAGGGGTGAAGCCAGCGTATCATGCCATATTTCAACTAGGGTTTTTTGGTTAACATCGCCCAGAATAAGCTGGGCGAAGCTACAGGGTTTTACCTCACCGTTGGGTTCAATAAAAAGGTATTCGCCAAAGATACAGGCTGTAGTTGAGGGGCATAAAATACCGGCACCCTCTTTCGGCATCTGAGCCATAAGACCCCGCTCCTTCACGGTAGCCCAGAAGAATGGCTCATCAAAGAAGAATTCCATGCCGGTTTTTTGCGCCGCCTGACAGGCAAGCTCAATTGCTTTTTCATATTCTTGGGGGGCGAGAAGCTCCTCGGGGTAGTTGTGACAGGGTTTGAGTCCAATAAAGGTTATCTTGGGTGCCCCGATGGAGGCAGCCAGCTCTAAAATGCCCGGTATTTCAGCATAGTTCCTTTTCAAAACGGCGAAGTTTATGGCTTCTAGCAGTCCCTCTTGGGCACAGTTACGTGCTGATTGCACTACCTTTTCAAAACTAGCCCCGTGCCTGATTGATTCGTAAGTTGATGGAGTAGCACCATCAATGCTTATCATCACCCTTACCCCCAGCCGTTTAAGGTCGGCAATTATCTGAGGCGTTAGCAATATACCATTGGTAATCAGGTGGGTCTCAAGCTGTTTTTGGCGTAACAGCTCCAGAAGCTCGAACAGGTCTTCCCTGAGGAGCGGCTCGCCGCCTTCAACAATCACCCAGCCCGGTTTCAACTCGGCAATCTCGTCTATGAGCTTTTTGGCTCGCTCATTGGAGAGTCCGCCTTTAAGCATACCACGGCAGTGCCGACAGCTCAGGTTGCATTTGTCGGTTATTACCCAATCTACAAGGTAGGGGAATTGATTCTCTTTCAAGGGGCTTCCTCCTTTCTCAAAACAGTATATTCTGACGCCTGGGGTAAAATCAAGCGAGCTTATAAGAGATTATTTTGAGACCTATCTCCTTTATCCCCTTCCCTTATTAATTTATTAAGGGAAGGGGAATGTAAATAAGAGAGGGGCGAAGCCCCTCTCTTCAATCTTTTTCCTCTCCATCTTTCCTTTCCCTTGGAGGGAGGAAGCCTATTCAAGCAGGAGTATCCAAGATGGATGCTAGCCCCTCTTCTATCTGTCTTCCCCCTCTCCTTTGAAGGAGCAGATACTGTAAGGGGTGTTTAAGAGGGACGCCAGTCCCTCTTAATAAAATTATTTCCCCCTCCCTTGTAAGGGAGGGGGATAAAGGGGGTAGGTTGTTAAGAAATATCTAAGGGGGATGTAGCCTGTGAAATCCAAAATTCCAGGCACAAAAACTCTAAACAAGCTCAAAACATCTTTAAACTTAGAATTTAGAACTTAGAATTTAGGATTTATTCTTAGGGGGCGAGGTCAGTAAACAACCTGCTTGGGAAGTTGTCTACTGGCTCTGCCTCTGCTATGCTTGATGGGATGATGGAGATGGCAGGGCATACTGGTGCAGAAGCTGAGAGATTTGGTTCTGTTGACTATATTAGGATAACTATCTTTGGCTTCGCTCTGGCAGCTCTTTGGGCTAGCTTGCATACCATTATCCTGCCGATACGGCTTCTGGACTTTGTTGCCGAGTCACAGAAGAATACCTACCTTGGGCTTCTCACCTTTGCCGGCTTGCTGCTCGCCATAGCGGTTCAACCCATAGCCGGGGCAATTAGTGACCGTTCCGGCTTTAGCTGGGGACGGCGCCGCCCCTATATCCTCATCGGCACTCTGCTGTCATTGTTATTTCTCCCCGGGTTGGGTTTGTGCAGCGGTTATATTGTCCTTTTTGCTATTTATTGCCTGATACAGATTAGCTCCAATACGGCACAGGCGCCATATCAAGCCTTTATTCCTGACCTCGTTCCTGATGGGAAGAGGGGGCTAGCCTCAGGAGTAAAGAGCCTGCTGGAGATACTGGGTGGGGTTATCTTGTTATATCCGGTAGCCTTTTTCATTGACCGTTACTTCGCCGGTGAAGGAGCCCACTGGTTATGGCTGGCTTTGGGAGTACTGGCTATTGTCCTGCTTGGTGCCATGATTGCCACTATGGTAATGGTTAGGGAAAAACCCGGGGCTGGCGGTTTTCCCCTGCCCTCATTCTCAGCACTGTATAATACTTTCAAAATTGACATCAGGGCAAACCGTGATTTTATCTGGTTTCTGGTATCCCGTCTCCTTATGCTTATGGCGTTCACTACTTTGCAGACCTTTGCCCTCTATTTTCTTCGGGATGTTGTTGGCGTCACCAGTCCGGCGGCGGCAACGGCAAAGTTTTCCATCGTGGCTGTGGTTGGCATGCTGGCCATAGTGTATCCTGCCGGGCGTCTGTCGGATAGAATAGGACGCCGACCCATCCTGGTTACTTCAGGACTGCTTAGCGCTCTGGGTATTTTGCTGATATTTCTCTTCCAGCAAAGCTATGTACTTATAATTCTCTGTGGTGGTCTTATCGGCATCTCATTCGGGGCTTTTATGAGTACCAATTGGGCTTTAGCCATTGATTTGGTCGCCAAGGGCGAGGAGGCACGATACCTGGGTCTGACCAACCTGGCTACTGCCGGCGGTGCGGCACTGGCACGTCTCATCGGACCGCTGATTGATTTCTGTAATAACTATGGTCTCAACCTGGGCTATCAGGTTATGCTATCCGCCTGTTTTGTCTACTTTGTTGCCGGTTCGTTGTTGCTGTTGAAAATCAGGGTGTCAGGTCAGCCCGAGGTAGGGTAGTATTATCTCCCACCCCCAGGCTCCGGACAGGGCAATGAAGATATAGAGTATGGTTCTGCCCAGCCAGCAAAAGAGGATAAATTTCCATAGGGGGAAGCGAAGGACGCCCGCAGCAATACCAACCAGGTCGAAAACCAGCGGTGCCAGGGAAAGGATAAAAATAGCTATCGTTCCCCACCTCTTCACCCACTCCTCTAAGCGGATGTAGGTTTTTCTTCTTGCCACAACGGCACGCCCGCTGTATCCTGCTATGTAACCGGTTATCTCGCCGATAGCTGCTCCAGCCCCACCAGCCAGCCCGACCACCACCGGTAAGGGCAGAATAGCACCCAGAGCGAACAGGATTAGAAAGTTGCCCACGGGTAAAATGACCGTGGCGTTTAACAGCACGCTGATAAGGAAAGCACCCAGGTAGCCATAGTGTTTAAGTTCGGCAAACTTGTCGGGGAAATTGTGGTAGCAGAGAAAAATGCCAGAAGTAATGACAATAACCAGGAGCAGGGTTAATAGCGGGACAATATTCCTCTTCAGCCAGTCTCGCTTAGCCATCTTATCTCCTGGGGAATTGTAGCATATTACCAGGGCAATAGTAAGTTGGCGAAACAACCTTGATAAGATTATCTATTAACCTACCCCCTTTATCCCCCTTCCATATAGGGTGGTGGGTGGGAAAAGATAATAAAAAATAGTAGTTACTATCAACCTCACCCCCTTAATCCCCCTCTCCTTTCAAGGAGAGGGGGAAGAAAAAGAAAAGAGGGGCTAACGCCCCTCTTAAACACCCCTGCTTAAATAAGTCCCTATCCTCAAGGGGAATAGATACTTTAGAGAGAAAGCTTTACCCCTCTTGGTAACCTATTTTTTAGAGGGATTTAAAGGGACTTCGTCCCTTTAAAAAAATCTCTTCCCTCTCCCCTTATGAAGGGGAGAGGGATAAAGGGTGAGGGGTTGGTAAGCTCATTTCCAAGTTCTCTCAGGTATTTGTTAACAACCTACCTCCTTAATCCCCCTCCCTTACAAGGGAGGGGGAAGATTCTATGAAGAGGGGCTAACACCCCTCTTAAACACCCCTGCTTAAATAAGCCCCTGTCCTCAAAGGGGAAGAGATTTAAGAGAGGGGCTTTGCCCCTCTCTTCCCATACTCCCCCTTCCCTTATTAAGGGAAGGGGGTCAGGGGGATAGGTTGCCAAACGACTTTCTCAATATAGCGTTGCTAGCTGGCTCTATCTTTGTTATACTTTGATAGCGTGCCCCCATCGTCTAGAGGCCTAGGACATCGGCCTTTCAAGCCGGTAACAGCGATTCGAATTCGCTTGGGGGCACCACTCTTTATATCCGTTTTCAGTGATTTTTGAATTTTGTTCAACTTTTCTTCTTTCCTTTTTGACCCAAGCTTTACTAATCTGGAGTACCCAAACGACTGGTACCTTTTACCTATTTACAGAAGAATAAGTATCGCTAGAATTATTAAGTAGGAGAAAGAATGAAACGAGGCGCTATCTACTGCTAGTGGTGAGAGTATTATTACGCCGCGGTGTTCAGGTTTTCGGGCTTAGGATAGGGCGGGACTAAAGTGAAGTATATCATTGCATTGCTGATAGGGTTGAACATCTGGGACGGGCTGCTGACCCATGTCCTCATTGGAAACGGGATAGCCAGTGAGGCAAACCCTTTCCTGCAGACCCTCGTATTCAGTGACCGGTTCCTGTCGTTCAAGCTATGTGGTGGCATACTTGCCGTCTTTCTTTTGTGGACTATCTATACACGCTGGCCAACAGCGGCGCTTGCCGTTGGCTCTTGCTTTGTGATTTTCTACATGGTCGTTGTAGGTTGGAACCTGAGCTTATGGCTCCAGTGAAACTACCCAGCATTATGCCTTCGGTGATGTCCCCTAATTTGTTAAGCACTTTAGCTGTATTATAGCGATTCGCATTCGCTTGAGGGGGCACTTATTTTTGTATCTATTTTCCCACTTGTAAGTATTAATTGTTTGCGTTATTAGCAGTTGTAGTCGTAAGATAGCTTCAGTTTTTGCTGCCGGTGAAGCTAGATGAAAAAGAAAATAGAAAAGTGGGTAGAAGAATCCGGCGAGAGGATACTGCGTTATATTGGTATCAGTGAGGGGCAAACGGTACTGGATTTCGGGTGTGGCTGTGGTAACTATACCATTCCTGCTGCCAGAATAGTCGGGGAACAGGGTCTGGTGTATGCCTTGGACGAGGATAAAAGCGTAGTTGAGCGATTAATGAATCGGGTTAAAGTAGCCGGATTGAAAAATGTAATTAAACTGGATGCTCCTACCAGGTTTGATACGGATTTGGACGATGAATCCGTTGATGTCGTTCTTCTGTATGATATTTTACATTACTACTATTTCCCGCAAAAAAGGGATAGGCAGCAATTACTTCGCGAAATGTATCGTATTCTAAAGCCAAACGCTATCCTTTCGCTTTATCCCGCTCATCTGCGGTCACGGATGGAGCCCAAACTGGGCGAAGTTAAACGAGAAATAGAGGAGGCAAAGTTCCGTGAGGAAGGTGAATACCCCGGTGTGACTATGGCTCATGATGATAAGATTGAGGAGGGTTTAATTATTAATTTCAGGAAGGAAAAAGCTGTTGGGTAAGGGTTATCAAGAGGCACAAAACTATAAAGGGTATATTACTTTATTTTACCCTCTATTAAACTGCGAGGTTGTAATAGAGAAGTATAGAGAAATAAATAAATTTAAAAAACTGCTGTAGGTACGCTCTGCTTTATTCCACTAATTGCCTAAGTTTTATGGCGCATGCCGATAGAACAAAGCTAATGATACCCACTCCAAAAATAGCTACCACTGTTAACCAGCCGACACCGGGAATTACGAATAGACCGGTAACAAGTGCTATACCACCACCAATGGCTAACAACACTACTAGCCAGCCAAAAACAAACAGAGTCCAGGCAATAGTTGATGATAAGGCTTTAAATGACTGCGGCATTTTCTAACCTCCTTTCTGGTTCTGCTTAATAATGTCCATTTTAACCCTATTTGTCAATACCCCCCCCCAAGCCTTTTTGGTATTAACTCAAAATTTACCCTTTAATTTTTCATAGGTTTCAGCCAGGGCTTCATTTACTACCCTGACATTGGAGAATACCGGCATAAAGTTGGTATCGCCCTGCCACCGGGGCACGATGTGAGTGTGGACATGCTCATCAATACCGGCTCCGGCTGCCCTTCCTATATTTATGCCGATGTTAAAGCCACCTGGCTTAAATGCCTCTTTTAAGAGCCTGACGCTCCGTCTCAATATTTCAAAGTGCTCGTGGAGCTCTTCATCGGTTAAATCCTCCAGATTGGCTATATGCCGGTAAGGGGCTATCATCAGGTGACCCGGGTTATAGGGATAGGCGTTCAGGATGACAAAGTTCTTGTCGCCACGATACAGGATATAGTTCTGGGTGTCGTTCTTTTGTCCGGGTTTTTCACATAATATACACCCCTCCGGTTTTTCCATCAGGATATATTGTATCCGCCACGGTGCCCAAATGTGTTCCATTATCGTTCTCCTTAGCCATTACTTGGTGCTATTTTAGTCGGCTACTTCTCAAGCGTCAAAGGGTTTGGATGAAATTATCAACCCCCTCTCCTTGAAAGGAGAGGGGGAAGAAAAAGAAAAGAGGGGCTAACGCCCCTCTTAAACACCCCTGCTTAAATAAGTCCCTATCCTCAAGGGGAATAGATACTTTAGAGAGGGAGCTTTACTCCTCTTTGTGACTATTTCTTAAAGGGATAAAGGGTGAGGGGTTGGTAAGCTCGTTTCCAAGTCCTCCTGAATATTTGTTAACAACCTCACCCCTTTCCAACTATTCCCGACAAACTGACTCTTCTGGTGATAAGACTGCGATTGTAAAAAATACAGCTATATTTTATAGTTACATTGGCTATGGCAGAAAACAGCCCATCAAGTGATAGCATAACTTTTCTGGGGACGGCTGGTGCCAGGATTATGGTTACCAGCCAGATTCTGGCTTCAGGCGGGCTGTGGCTGAATTTAAGCGATACGGAAATACTGATTGACCCCGGTCCCGGTTGCATTGTTCAGTCCACCAAGAGGAAACTCAAAGCGGATAAGCTAAGTGCTATTGTGTTGTCGCACCGTCACCTGGACCATTCGGGTGATGTCAATATTATGGTGGAGGCGATGACTCAGGGTGGATTCAAGAAGCGTGGCTGGCTTTATGCTCCGTCTGATGCCTTGGAGGATGAACCGGTCGTTTTCTCCTATTTAAAAAACTATCTGGATGGCATTGAGGTGCTTCGGGAAGGTAAGTCCTACTCTGTAGGTAATATCTCCTTCACCACCCCCATCCGGCATATCCATGCTGTGGAGACCTATGGTATGATATTTACCACCCTGCAGCACACCTTTTCCTATATTGCCGATAGCCGCTACTTTGATGGCTTGTGCCGCAGTTATAGCGGTGAGCTATTGATTATTAATGTGGTCAGGCTGGAGGCGGGTCATCCTTTTGACCATCTGTCAGTGCCTGATGCCGGGCATATTATTGCCGAATTAAAGCCGAAGGTAGCCATTTTGACCCATTTTGGTATGACCATGTGGCGGGCAAAACCGTGGGAAGTGGCCGAAAGATTGTCTCAGGAAATCGGGATTAAAGTGCTCGCTGCCCGGGACGGTATGAGATTTGACCTGTCCCGGCTAGATTAGTTTATTTCAGTAAAGGGGGTTCTCTTTTGGCAGAGAAAAACATTAATCAGGTTCTACCACCCTTTCTCATCTCCTATAGCATTACCACCAAGTGCAATCTGAAATGTAAGCACTGTTATAGCGATTCCAGCCCGGAAGCAGGTAGTGATGACCTGACCACAGAAGAGTCGCTCCGGGTTATTGATGACATAGCTGGTTGGGGCATCGGGCTGCTTGTCCTTGATGGCGGGGAACCGCTGTTAAGGGAGGACTTTTTCCAAATCGCTGAGTATGCATCCGGTAAAGGAATAACCGCCGGTATCGGGAGCAACGGAAGCCTGATTGATGCCGCCGTAGCCAAAAGATTGGTCAGCGCTGGTATCCGCTACGCCTCTCTATCTATTGATGGCGCTGATGCTGAGACCCACGATACCTTCCGCGGTGAGGTTGGTAACTTTGACCAGGTGCTCAGGGCAGCCTCAGCCTGTAAACAAGCCGGGCTACCATTTCAATTTAATGCCGTGCTTAGAAAAAAGACCCTTCCCCAGATTTCCGATATCTTCCGCTTGGCTCAAGAATATGGTGCCTTTGGTGTGGAGTTGTTTGATCTGATTCTCGTCGGCCGGGCTACTAGAGAATGTCGGGATGAAGTGCTAACCCTTGAGGAGAAGAAGGGGATAGTGGAGTGGCTGGCTGAAACCCAGATAGATTATCCCTTGCCCATTGAGACGCCGTCTTTACCCATGTATCCTCTCCTCCTCAAGCTGAATGCAGATAAAGGGATTCGTCCCAGGCATATCCCGATGGAGCAGCTAGTCAGGACTGCCTACTATAACCGGGGCTGTGCTGCTGGCAGACCCCGTGGCTATCTGGTGATTCGGAATAATGGGGAGGTTAATCCCTGCATCTTTTTACAGGTGAACCTGGGTAATGTCAGGGATAAGGGGATTAGACAGATATGGCAGGAATCACCAGTACTGGCTCAGCTTCGCTCCAGAGATTTGCTCAAGGGAGAGTGCGGCAAGTGCCAGTATAAAGATATATGTGCTGGCTGCCGGGGAAGAGCTTATGCCGAGACCGGGGATATGCTCGCCTCTGACCCGGGCTGCTGGCTTACTCCCTCGGCTTAAACTATAATGGAAATTGTTCGACAACCTATCCCCCTGACCCCCTTCCCTTATTAAGGGAAGGGAAGAGTGTAAGCAAGAGAGGGACTTTGCCCCTCTCTAAATCTCTATCCCCCCTACTTTTAAAGGAGAGAGAGTAAAGGGGGGTAAGATTAATACCACTCCTAAATAGACAGTCTAAAGGAGGCAAATTGACCTACCTGGATAGTATATTGCACCAGGTTACCAGGCCGGCTCGCTATACTGGCGGCGAGTGGAATAGCAGGGTAAAGGACTGGGACAAAACCTCTATAAGGGTTGCCCTTAGTTACCCCGATTTATATGAAATCGGCATGTCCACTATGGGCTTATCTATTCTCTATGAGCTGCTTAACAATCAGCCCGATGTCCTTGCCGAAAGAGCCTATGCCCCCTGGCCAGATATGGAAGCAAAGATGCGGGATAATGGCATTCCCCTGTTTAGCCTTGAATCCAAACGCCCGCTGAAGGACTTTGACATTATTGGTTTCTCATTAGGCTACGAACTTATCTATACCAATGTGTTGAATATGCTTGACCTGGCGCAGATACCGGTTTTAGCTTCAGAGAGAGACGATTCCCATCCGCTAATAATCGCCGGTGGTAGCTGTGTCCTCAATCCGGAGCCTATGGCTGACTTTATTGACCTGTTTGTCATCGGGGAAGGTGAGGAGGTGTTGCCGGAGTTACTCAATAGCTTCCGGAATTGGAAAGAGGCGGGAGCTTCCAAAGAAGAGCTATTTCATCAGGTAGCCACCATTCCCGGTATCTATGTGCCCAGCCTGTATCAGGTGGAATATCAGGCTGATGGTCTAATTAAAAACATTGCTCCTACTATATCTCAGGCTAATTATCCTATCCAGCGTCGGATAGTTACCCAGCTTCCGCCCCCGGTCACCAGGCCGATAGTCCCTTACATTGAGGTAGTCCATGACCGAGGGGCGATAGAGATTCAGCGGGGCTGTAGTCGTGGTTGCCGTTTTTGCCAGGCAGGGATTATGTATCGTCCGGTGCGTGAGCGACCTCAGTCAGAGGTGTTGCAGGCGGTGGAAGAGTTTGTTGCCAACTGCGGCTATAATGAAGTATCTTTAGTCTCGTTAAGCACCAGTGATTACCCCGATGTTGAGGAGCTGGTAGCTAACTTATTTAAACGCTATCCTGAGCATAATCTTATTCTATCGCTGCCCAGCCTCCGCCTTGAGAGCTTTTCGGTAAGATTGCTGGACTTGCTCTCATCTCACAAGAGGACCGGACTCACCTTTGCTCCTGAAGTAGGCAGCGAACGGCTACGGCAAGCGATTAATAAGAATATCTCTGAAGATAAGTTGTTGGAAACCGTTTCGGCTGCTTTTGACCGGGGCTGGACAGGCCTTAAGCTATATTTTATGCTCGGCTTGCCCACCGAGACCAATGAAGATGTAGAGGGCATTATTCAGCTGGTAAATAAAGTCTACTCGTTGGGCAAGAGGGCTAAAGGGAAAAGACCCCAGGTAAGAGTGAGCATGTCCAGTTTTATACCCAAACCACATACACCATTTCAATGGGTAGCTCAGGAGAGTGAACAGGAGCTGAGGGCTAAGCATGAACTGCTTATGCAGGGATTACGTCGGAAGGGAATCAGGCTTTCCTGGCAAGACCCCAAACCCAGTCTGCTCGAGGCGGTATTGTCGCGGGGGGATAGGCGGCTGGGTAAGGTTATTTATCGGGCGTGGCAACTGGGCTCGACCTTTGATGCCTGGGGTGAGCACTTTAATTATGCCCACTGGCTTGATGCTTTTGGAGAGGCTGGACTTGAGCCTGGCTTCTATGCCCACCGCCAGCGTTCCCTGGATGAGCTTTTACCCTGGGCTCATATTGACGCGGGCGTGACCGCTGCTTTTTTGAAGCGGGAATACCAGCGGGCTACGGAGGGTAAAGAAACCCCAGACTGCCGGTACCAGTCTTGTAACGCCTGCGGACTGGAACAATGGCAGCCGATTTGCCAGCAAAAGCATCGTCGCTCAGTCAAGGATATTTAGAAAACCTCCTTATCACTCCTGTCCTCTTTAGATTTCTATTAGTTAATTCTCCCCAGGAACTGTCCCTCGTTGCCATCTAGATTAAGGAAAGTCAAAGAAAGGCTTCGCTTTTCTCACATAAAAAATTTCCTCTCTTTTGAAGAAGTTTAAGTTAGCGGGGTGTCTAAGAGGGGTGCTAGCCCCTCTTCATAAAATCTCCCCCCTCCCTTTATAAGGGAGGGGGATAAAGGGGGTAGGTTGTTAACAAATATTTAAGGGGGGATAGGTTCTGAACAAACAGCCGAAATCCCAGGCACGAAACCCTAAACAAACTCCCCCCTTAAGTTTAGGGTTTAGGATTTATTCTTGGTAAGTGAGTAAGATTGACCGATAATCTGGTATAAATCCCTTGTTTAACCAGCCCTCAGCTTGCTATAATGGAGCAAATTCAAGTTGAACTTTGTGTAAATGGCTAAAGTCAAAAAATCACCCTATCACCGAATAGTGGCTAAGTTTGGCACCGGTTTGCTCACCGGCGGCAGTGACCACCTGGACCAGGAGATAATGTCAGACCTGGTGGCTCAGGTGGCTCAGCTTCATAAGCAAGGGCTGGAGCTGCTCGTAGTTTCTTCTGGAGCCGTAGCCTCAGGCAGGTACAAGCTGGGGCTGACCAGGGAACTCAGGGGTGTTCCCTTTAAGCAGGTTCTGGCTTCAGTGGGGCAGAGTCGCCTGATGTCTGTCTACGAGCGGCTGTTCGGTCAGCATAATATTACTGTAGCTCAGGCGTTACTTACCAGAGCCGTCCTTTCCGACCGTGCCGGCTACCTGAATGCCCGCAATACCCTTCTCGCCTTGCTTGAGCTTGGGGTATTGTGCGTTGTCAATGAGAATGATGTGGTGGCGGTGGATGAGCTGGAGGAGGCTAGATTTGGTGATAACGATAACCTGTCCGCTATGGTAGCCAATCTGATTGATGCTGACCTGCTGTTACTGCTTGGCGACACCGCTGGTCTGTATACCGCTGACCCGCACCGTGACCCCAGTGCCCGTCTTATCTCACAGGTGGACAGAATAGACTCAGAGATTGAGCGTCTGGCGGCTGATACCTCGGGAAAGTTGGGAGTTGGTGGTATGATTACCAAAATAGAGGCAGCCAGGCTGGCTACAGCCTCCGGGGTAGCCGTAGTTATCGCTGATGGCAGGGAGACCGATGTTATTTTACGGCTGGCAGCCGGCGAGGCTGTAGGCACCTGTTTTCCACCTATATCCAGCAAGCTGGAGAGCCGGAAGCGCTGGATGCTTAGCGGTCTTTCCACTAAGGGCAGGCTGGTGGTCGATTCCGGAGCAGCTTTAGCTCTGAAAAAGCAGAAGCGGAGTTTGCTGGCAGCCGGCATTAGAGATGTCAGGGATGATTTTCAGCGAGGTGACATAGTCAATATTTATGACCCAAAGGGGTCTCGGCTGGGCTGTGGCATAACCAACTACGGCTCGGCTGATATTGAAACTATCAAAGGAGCGCATTCCAATGAGATAGCCACTCTCCTTGGCTACGACTACGGTTCCGAGGTAGTGCATCGCAATAATCTGGTGGTACTTTAGAAAGAGAGGTTTAAAGTGGGTATTGGCAAGCTATACAAGTTTAATAGTGAGTTTATAGTTGATGTCAATTATCACTTCTACGACGAATCACAGGCAGGCTGGTGGGGGGAGCTGGTGCCTACGGAATATAAGCGTCTTGGCGATGGTGAGGGATATGTGCTCGAGTTTGAGGATGGGCGTAAAGGGCGGTGCTCACTTAAAAAACGGATTAACCGCGCCGTTAATGGCACTCCTTCGCTCTACTACTATTATTTTAGGGGGCAGGGCGAGCTTAAATAGAGGCACCAAAATAGCTTGGTGGTGTTATAAGTTGTGGGGAGGTTTAAAGGGAGGCGGATTATGAAGACTAACGTTCTTTATTTTGGCTTTGCTAGATGAAATAGTTAAAAAAAGGCGGATACCAAAGAAACGGCGATATCAGGTGTGGCATTATGGTCTGGTTTTGGGTATTCATTGCAATAGCACTACTCTGTATTATTGGCTATAACCTTAATCATGGTGTTCGGATAAGTTATAGATTAAAAGAGCGCAGGAGGAGCAGACAACTTAAAATAATAAACCATTATAGGCGAAAGCACAAATTGCCTTCACTAAAAGCTTATTATGAGTTAGACCGTATAGCTAAATCTCATAGTAAATATATGGCACACCATCATACATGCAATCACAATGGTTTTGCAATTAGAGCTGCCAAAATTAGAAAGCAGACTGGCAGCGGTTTTGTAGGAGAAAATTGCTTCAAATATCCAGCTCGACACTACAACACTCGACTTGCAATCAAATTGGTTAAGGGGTGGATGCAATCGCCAGGGCATAGAGCGAACCTCTTAAACCCTAATTTCAGGCGGTTAGGTATAGGGATTGTTGTTAGCAGAAGATACTGTTATGCTACGCAAATATTTAGCGGATGAGGTATGGGATATAAGGATGACTTATGGAACAACTGCTTCACTTTTGGGGCAGAAGGCACTTATAAGGCGAAGCCCCTCTCAAAAACTACCTTCCCCCTCTCCTGTTTAGGAGAGGGGGATACAGGGGGTGAGGTAGGTCATGGACAGCTCAAAGAACGACATTATCACAAATATGCGCATTAGTTTGGAAAAAGCCCAGGTGGAGGGCGTTCCAGAGTATATAAAGAATCTACAGGCTAATTCCATAGTGAGAATTTTGAGGACTTTCATCTTGAGGGTAAAGCAGCACTTATGTTTGCCAGAGCGGGTTGTAGCGTGACTATTAGAAAGCGTGCAGAACCCCCTGACTTGGCTCTCAGATTCAATAATGAACAATTCTATGCAGAAGTTAAACACTTTAGGTTGAAGAAGCAAGACCAATATAGCGATACAGTTCCGCCTGCCTGGGAGCAGGTTTATAATGTGGCTAAAGATAAGACAAAGCAGTATAAGGAACACTTCTCTAATATATTGGTCATTGAGAATAACGACGATCGTATTGAAGAGTTGGATATACCTACAGCAATTGATAGGATTAACGAAGATGTTCGTTTCGGTAAATGTCCGGGATTTGCCAAACTAAACGGCATTCTGTTTAGATCATTGGACTGGTATAATATCTCTCAAGGGCGAAGAGTATTTTTTTACAGCGCAAGCAAGCCTGCTGTTTCGCTTAGACGGGAACTGTTCTTTTTGCTTGATGACATTCGTCTTGGCTAAGTACTCCACGGCACATTAGTAATCGTGGGAGTCTAAGAGGGGCGAAGCCCTTCTTAAAAAATACTTCCCCTTCCCCTTAGATAAGGGGAAGGGGATAAAGGGGATAGGATTACCAAATAAAAACCTAGGAGTAAAGATACCGAGCAGTGTCACGGTATTTAGGTTTAGCCGGGGTGTTTTATGACGGGGTCCTTTGCTTTTCCCTGATGGATGAGGTTAGCTGCATTCAATATTTGGAGCGAGGATGAAATGAATACAGACATCGGAGCGATTATGAGTGGGTTGGGCGCGCTTATTCTTGCCTTTGTTGAAGTACAGAGGCTAAGAAGGGAGAGAAAAGAGAAACCAGGTGTAAGGCAAAAAGAGGGAAGGTTTCTAAAATCGCATTACCCCTGGGTTTTAATCTTTTGTGTTCTTTTAGCATTTACTTCGATAGGGCTTGTTACGGTTCCTAGGGTGGTTAGCAAACCTTTGGCGATTAACCTTACCTATCCAGAAGATAACTCGTCTATCCCACAAGAGATTACTGTTAAGGGTTATGCTACTAGCGAATTAAGTTCTGAGCAGCGTCTATACATAGTTGTTGAATATGGAGGGCTATGGTGGCCACAGTATAGCGAGGTTACCATTGGGTATTCTCAAATGACCAAAAGATATGAATTCAATACTCCTTCTAGGATTGGAAAAGAGGACGATGCCGGGAAGACATTCGTGATAAGGGCTATCTTGGTTGATTCGGCTATACATCAGCGTTTTCAAAGTTGGTTTCAGCAACATATCGTCACAGAAGGATGGTCTGGAATTTCTATTACTGAAGTGAACCAGTGGGGAGAGGTGGAGATTTGCGACAGTATTATTGTGACACGCCAATAAATAAGTTTTATATGGAATTCAAAGCTTACCCAGGGGAAGCAGTTGAGGAATCTATTTATTAGGAGTCAAATTATGAAAAATACTATTGATGAACTGGAAGCGAAGGGTAGGGCAGCCAAGGCAGCGTCACGGCGGATGGCTTACCTTTCCACCGAGATCAAGAATAAAGCTTTACATAATATTTCCAATGACTTGTTAGCCAGGCAGAAGCAAATATTAGCCGCCAATCAAATTGATTACAAGGCAGGTGAGTCATCGGGCATGAGTACGGCGATGCTCGACCGCCTGATGCTGGACTCCAGCCGTCTTGAGGCTATTGCCCAGGATGTGCTGTCAGTAGCCGCCCTCCCCGACCCGGTGGGAGAGGTGTTTGATATGCGCACCCTGCCCAATGGCTTGCAGATAGGTAGAAAACGGGTTCCTTTGGGGGTAATTGGTGCAATCTACGAAAGCCGTCCTAATGTTACCATAGATATCTCCGTCCTTTGCCTGAAGTCGGGCAATGCCATTATTTTGCGGGGTGGTAAAGAGGCAATTTACTCTAATAGCGCTCTGGCTAAAGTAGTTCAGGAGGCGGTAACCAGGGCGGGTGTTCCTGACGGCGCCGTGCAGTTTGTTGATAATACTGACCGAACCCTGGTCAATCACCTGCTCAAGATGGATGACATCATTGACCTGTTTATTCCCCGGGGTGGTGCCGGACTGATAAGGTTTGTTACCGAAAATGCTACTATGCCGGTGGTCAGCGGTGGCATTGGTGTCTGCCATACCTATGTGGATAAGAGTGCCGATGTGGACAAGGCAGTGGCAATTGCCTTCAACGCCAAGGTGCAGCGCCCAACCGTTTGCAATGCCCTGGATTCACTGCTGGTTCACGCTGATATTGCTCCCCGTTATCTGCCCTTGGTAGCGGCGGAGTGGGCTAAGGCAGGGGTGGAGATGCACTGTGATGAGCAGGCGCTATCCATCCTTAAATCCAATCCTGATTTGAAGCTTGTCCCGGCTGCGGATGAGGATTGGGGTAAGGAGTACCTGTCGCTGGCAGCAGCAATAAAGGTGGTGGATTCTGTGGACGAGGCAATAGAGCATATTGAACGCTACGGCTCGGGACACTCTGAGGCTATTGTTACCGAGGGGTATGGAGCGGCGATGCGCTTCCTCAATGAGGTGGATGCAGCTTGCGTCTATGTTAACGCCAGCACCCGGTTTACCGATGGTAGTCAGTTTGGGCTGGGGGCTGAGGTGGGCATCAGCACTCAGAAACTGCATGCCCGGGGTCCGTTGGGGCTGAAAGAGCTAACCACCTATAAATGGATTATCTTCGGTAGCGGGCAGGTGCGCCCGTAGAGATTTGATTTCCAGGATTAAGGAAAGTTAGAAGAGGATAGCTTTACCAATCCCTCTCTTATTTGCACTCCTTTGGGAAGAGAAATACCGAAGGAGAGTCAAAGATAGACAATGCCTCTCTTATATAATCAATTCTCCCTCTCCTTACTAACAGGAGCTTGTTTAATCAGGGATGTCTAAGAGGGGCGTTAGCCCCTCTTCATAAAATCTTCCCCCTCCATTGTAAGGGAGGGGGATAAAGGGGGTGAGGTAAATATAAATACCTACTTTGTCTTTGCTGCCTCCAGGGCAGCTTGCTGAACTTGAAACAGTTGCTTGATGCCTTTTTCGGCCAGGGAGATCAAGGAATCAATAGTCTCCTTGGAGAAAGGTGTAACTTCCGCTGTGCCCTGAATTTCAACAAACTTTCCCTCGCTGGTCATGACCACATTGAAGTCAACGGTAGCGTTGCAGTCCTCGTCGTAGCACAGGTCTAACAGCATATTGCTGTGCACGATGCCGATACTGGTAGCCGCAATGGCGCTTTTCAGAGGTATGGATGATATTACCCCCATATTGTTCAGGGTTTGCAGTGCCTGATATAAGGCAACATAGGAACCAGTAATGGCAGCGGTTCTGGTGCCACCGTCTGCCTGGATGACATCGCAATCTATGATTAAAGTTCTTTCGCCAAGTGCAGTGAGGTCGGTTACGGCTCGTAGTGAGCGCCCGATAAGTCGCTGGATTTCCTGGCTTCTGCCGGCAATTCTGCCCAGAAAAGAATCACGGGGGGTGCGGGTGACTGTGGAGCGGGGAAGCATGGCATATTCGGCAGTAATCCAGCCACTACCCCCTCCCTTGAGAAAGGCTGGCACTCTTTCCTCCACACTCACTGAACACAGTACCTGAGTTTTTCCCAGTTCTATCAGTGCCGAACCTTCAGCGAAGCTCTGGTATCTGGGAGTTATTTTCACCGGTCGTAGCTCGTCCCAGGCACGTCCATCAGCTCTTTTCACTAAAAATCTCCCTTTCTAGTCCTTGATGTATATCAGAGTATAGCATTGATGGGGCTATTTATCTACCTCACCCCCTTAGATATTTGTTAGCAACCTACCCCCTTTATCCCCCTCCCTTATAAAGGGAGGGGGATAATAAATAAAAGAGGCGCTAGCCCCTCTTAGACACCCCTTTCTTATCTAAATAACTTAGTTGTATAATCGTAAAGAGTGGTTAAAAATTTATCTTTGGGGGGTGGTAAAATGAAGCTGAGCGAATATTTTGAGAAGACAAGGGGTTGGGGGGTGCTGGCGACAGCCGATGCCACGGGTAAATTAGATGTAGCCGTCTATGCCCGACCTCATTTCACCGCTGAAGACGACATCGCTTTCATTATGGGCGACCGTTTAACTCACAAGAACCTTCAGTCAAATCCTAATGCCGCCTATCTTTTCATGGAGTCAGAGGAGCATTTTGTCGGCAGGAGACTTTACCTGACTAAAACGGGCGAAGAACAAGATGAGGAATTGATTAAAACCTTAGAGCGACGCAAATATGCATCGTGTGAAGAGGATAGAGGCCGTATAAGATATGTCGTCCATTTTCACATTGATAAGGTTTTACCACTGGTAGGGTCGGGCGATTAATTATTGTCGGATTATATAAACGCAAACTTTTCTACCTCACCCCCTTAATTCCCCTCTCTAAAATCTCTTCCCTCTCCCCTTATGAAGGGGAGAGGGATAAAGGGTGAGGGGTTGGTAAAACTATCTCGTTCTTGGTAGACAATATTTATTTTAGGCTTAGCAAATACTCTTTTAACCAAATTAAAGTAGCCTCGGCGGCGCTTTGTTTGTTTTGCTCCCGGGTGCCCTGGAAGTTGTGTTGCCGGCTGTAGGTGCCTGCTTTATGAGATAAGCCAAGGTAGAATAGCCCTAATGGTTTCTCTGGGGTATCACCGGTAGGTCCGGCAATGCCGGTATCGGCTATGCATATATCTACAGCCAGTATTTTTATACCACCCTGTGCCATCTCCTCAGCTACCTGGTGGCTTACCGCGCCGTATTTTTTGATGGTCTCTTCCTTCACCCCGACTACTTTAATCTTGGTTTCATTACTATAGGCAGTAACCGACCCCTTATAGTAATCGGAGCTACCGGGAATATCGGTAATCAGGTGTGATATTAGTCCCCCGGTGGCTGATTCCACTGCCCCCAAAGTTAGCCTCTTTTGACGGAGCAGACTACCTATCTCTTCGGCTAGGCTGTGCATAGCTTTATGTTATTATAATATGGTTTGCCGGCGTTTACCACAGTTAATTTTTAATGGTCAGGTTTTGATGAAATTGCTAAAAATCTGTGCAAAGGGTTGCATTAGAAACTTAATTGTGATATACTTTCTAACAAAGGTTGAGTAATTTGAAGTGGGTTCAATCCCACTTTTTTGTTGGTGAAAAATGTAGGGTTGGAGGTCTTAATCTGAGATGAAAAGCGACTTTCTACTCGCTATAACCCAACTCTCGGCTGAGAAGAATCTGCCTAAGGAGGTGGTGCTTTCTGCAGTAGAAGCAGCGCTGGTATCAGCTTATAGGAAGGATAATTTTGCTCCTAACCAGAATATTTCGGTTAAGATTAGCCCGTCTTCGGGCAGAGTTCAGGTGTGGGCTGAGAAAACCGTGGTTGAGACGCCCGCAGATACACGCCGTGAGATATCACTGGATGAGGCACGCCAACTCAAGCCCGATGTGCAGAGTGACGAGACTTTAATGGTGGAAGCCACTCCGCGTAATGCCGGGCGTATTGCCGCCCAAACAGCCAAACAGGTTATCCTGCAGCGTCTCCACGAGGCAGAACACAGCGCCATATTTGAGGAGTATTCCGGTAGAGAAGGTGATATCGTTACCGGAGTGGTGCAGCGTATCGAGCTTAAGCAGATATTTATCGACTTGGGTAGAACGGAGGCGGTACTGCCATCGGTTGAGCAGGTGCGCAATGAGAGGTACCGGGTAGGTCAAAGGCTCAGGGTCTACCTGCTAGAGGTAGTTCCTACCGGTAAAGGACCACAGGTGGTGGTGTCACGCTCCCACCCCGGTTTGCTTCATCGGCTTTTTGAGCTGGAGATTCCTGAGGTTTTTAACGGTACCGTGGAAATAAAATCAATTGCTCGTGAGGCTGGCTTCAGGAGCAAGGTAGCGGTAGCGGCACGTCAGGAAGGTATTGACCCGGTTGGTTGCTGTGTCGGGTTGCGCGGTATCAGGATACAAAATATTGTGCGGGAGTTGAACGGTGAGAAAATAGATGTCGTTGTGTGGAGCCCGGATGCCTCTGCCTTTATCACCAATGCGCTTAGTCCGGCCCAGGTAGTGGGTGTTGGGCTGAAGGGTGAGGAAAAGGTAGCTACTGTAGCCGTTCCTGACCGGCAACTCTCCTTAGCCATTGGTAAAGAGGGTCAGAATGTCAGGTTGGCAGCCAAGCTTACCGGGTGGCGAATTGATGTCAAGAGCGCTTCAGTGGCTGAAGCGGAAAGACTAGCCCAAGCTAAGCCGTTGGTCGAGGCGGAAGAAGAAACTGTGGTTGGTGAGGAGCTTCCCACCGAAATGCCGGCTATGGTGGCTGCGGAGACAACCGAGGAGGAAGTTGAGCCTGTGCCGGCTCTTGAAACGGCAGTTGTTCCTCCGCCAGTGCCTGCGGTAGAAAAACCTCGGATTCGTTTTGCCGAGGATGTCTTAGTGCCTGGACCGACTAAGCCTGTGGCTAAGTCAAAAAAGAAGAAAAAGAAGGACACCTATGGCAAGAAAGGGGCTGAGGACGGTATCAAACTCAGGAAATTGCGTCGGGAGCAGGAAGTCCCTGTTGACGAAGAGGAGTATGAATAGTAAGAAGCATGTACCACAGCGGACATGCGTGGCGTGTCGCCAGGTAAAGGCTAAGCGGGAACTAGTCCGCTTGGTGTGTGTTTCTGATGGCAGTGTAGAGGTTGATACCAGCAGCAAAAAAACGGGCCGTGGTGTTTACTTATGTCAGACACAGGGATGCTGGACGATTGGTTTAAAGGGCGGTCGATTGGAGCATGCTTTACGGACTACTCTTACCCGGGATAACCGGGAGCAGCTCATTAAATATGCAGAAGGTCTTCCCCAAGGAGCCGGTTAGTGGTAAATAAAGATAAGGAAAATAACATTTCACCGCCCACGGAGAATAAGACTGGTGGCGCTTCTTCGCCAGTGGAGGCACGCTTGCTTGGACTTCCTCCCCTTTTAAGTGTGAGGCAGTTAGCTGATTTGCTTCAGACTAATCCTGTAAACGTTATCAAACAGCTAATGAGAACTGGCATTATGGCTAATATTAACCAGGCTATTGACTATGAAGTAGCGGCAGCAGTGGTTGCCGAGTTTGGCTATGAAGCGCAGCCCCAGCCCAAGGCGGCTCTAGGGTTAACTGCTGGTGAACTTAAGCGGCGTCAGCAACTCCACGGCGAGGAACCTGGCGGTCTAAAACCGCGACCTCCCGTAGTTACTGTTATGGGGCATGTCAATCACGGTAAGACTAGATTATTAGATGCTATTCGCCAGACCAATGTAATGGCTACCGAAGCTGGAGGTATCACCCAGCATATTGGTGCCTATCAGGTAGAAGTTAATGGGCAGAAGATAACCTTCTTGGATACTCCGGGTCATGAGGCCTTTACCGCCATGCGAGCTCGTGGAGCGCAGGTAACTGATATTACTATTCTGGTAGTAGCCGCTGATGATGGAGTAATGCCCCAGACTCTGGAGGCTATAGACCACGCTCGGGCGGCGGGGGTGCCTATCGTGGTCGCTATTAATAAGATTGACAGGCCTGATGCTAATCCAGATATGGTTAAACATCAACTAGCTGATGCTGGTTTGCTGATTGAGGAGTGGGGAGGCGATGTTGTCTGTGTTGCCATTTCAGCTAAAGAGAAGCAGGGCATCTCCGAGCTACTGGAAAACCTGCTGGTGGTAGCCGAGATGGAAGACCTTAAAGCCAATCCTTCTCAACCAGCAGAAGGGGTGGTTATTGAGGCTGGACTGGATAAGACCAAGGGACCACTGGCTACCGTGTTAGTCCGTAACGGAGTATTAAGGCTTGGCGAGACTATAGTGGTTGGTACCACCTGGGGTAGACTAAAGGCTATGTTTAATGATATGGGTAAGCGGGTGAGAAAGGCTGGACCGGCTACCCCGGTTCAAGTCCTCGGCTTGGATAGCGTGCCTCAGTCAACCGATACTCTAACTGTTGTGCTTGGTGAACATCAAGCCCGGGCGTTAATACAAAAGCGCCAGCAGGAGAGGGAACAGCGACCATTATCAACCAGCCTTACCAATCTCTTTGACCAGATAAGCGCCGGTCGGGTGAGAGAGCTTAACGTTGTCCTCAGGGCTGATGTTCAGGGCAGCATTGAGCCGATAAGGAGTTCATTAGAACAGTTGGGCACTGAGGAGGTCAAGGTTAGAGTTATCCATAGCGGCACGGGTAATGTTACCGAGAGTGATGTTATGCTAGCCACTGCTTCCAAGGGGCTTATCATTGGTTTTAATACCGGCTCGGGACCAGGGGCGCGGCGGTCGGCTAATGTGGAGGGTGTGAACATTCGTTACTATGATGTCATTTACAATCTGGTAGACGATGTAGAGAAGGCATTGAAAGGTATGCTGGAGCCTTCTCGGGTTGAGGTTGTTGAGGGGCGGGCTGAGGTGCGGGCTATCTTCCCCAGAGGAAAGAGAGAGAAAATAGGCGGTGTTTATATCCTTGAGGGTAAGGTGAGTCGGGGCGTCTCAACCAGGGTATGGCGAGGGGAGCAAACGCTGTTTGAATCCACAGTTAGCAGCTTGAAGCGCTTCAAGGACGATGTTAAGGAAGTGGCTGCTGGTTACGAGTGCGGGGTTGGCATCAAGGATTTTAACGATTTTCAGGTTGGCGATATATTAGAGTTTTTCCGCGTAGAAAATAGAAGGTAGCTTGTTTTAAGGTGGATAGCTATGAGCCATCGGATTGAGCGGGTGAATAATCTCCTCCGCCAGGAAATTAGTGCATTACTGCAGCGCCAAGTCAAAGACCCACGACTTGGCAATTTTGTTGCTATAACCGAGGTTTCTACCTCTCCCGACCTGAAATATGCTAAGGTATTTGTCAGCTGTATTGGCGGTAAGGAAGAGAGGCAGGAAATATTATCGGCATTGACTGGTGCCTCGGGCTTTTTGCGTAACGAGTTAACTCGGCGTCTGAGGTTACGCCATATTCCCGAGCTAAACTTTCAGTGGGATGATTCTATTGAGCGGGGAGCCCACCTTCTAGAGCTAATTGATGTGGTTACGGAACATAGTAGCTCTAAGCAGCGTGAGGATTAGGTGTGGATGGTATCCTGAATATTAATAAACCTTGGGGGAAGACCTCTTTTAGCGTCGTGTCCCTGGTGAGACGACTTGTCGGGGAGCGGCGTGTTGGTCACGCCGGTAGCCTTGACCCAGCCGCTACCGGCGTTTTGCTGATTTGCCTCGGGCGAGGGACTCGGGTTATTGAGTTTCTAATGGAGGCAACCAAGGTTTATCGGGCTCAAATTGAATTGGGGGTGACTACCGATACCTATGACGCCAGTGGCAAGATTGTCCAGAGCCGGGACCCTTCTGGAGTCAGCCGGAGACAGCTGGAATCAGCACTGGCTTCTTTCTGCGGTTTAATCCAGCAGATACCGCCAATGTATAGTGCCGTGAGATATCATGGTAAGCACCTTTATGAGTTGGCGCGAGCCGGCATCGAGGTTGAGAGGAAAAGCCGACCGGCAAAGATACACCATATAGAGCTTATAGATTTTGCGCCGCCGCTGGTCACCATAGAGGTGGTGTGCGGTAAAGGAACCTATATCCGCTCGCTGGCGCATGATTTGGGGGAGCTGTTGGGTTGTGGGGCTAATTTGAAGAGCCTAATCCGTTTGGAGTGTGGCCCTTTTAGGATAGAGGACGCAATATCCCTGCCTCAGCTTGAAGATGCTTTCCGCTGCGGGTACTGGCACCGCTTTGTTTATCCTATAGATGCCATCCTTTTACCCTGGGCGGCTATGATTGTCAGCGATGATACCGAGCGGATTATAAAAAGTGGGTGTCCCTTGTCAGGGTTCTCCTCTGCTGGAAATCACTGCCGGGTCTATACCCCCGATGGTTGTTTTCTGGGCGTTTTACGTTTCAACCCGGAAAGAGAGCAGTGGCAACCTGAGAAGGTTTTCCCCATAGCCGAATTCCACTTAACTAAATAAATATATTTAAGAAGATTATTCACTAACCTCTCACCCTTTACTAATTAACCACAAAAAGGCGTAGGTACTATAAGGAGAGTCAAAGAGAAGCGAAGCCTCTCTTACACAATAAATTCCCCCTCTCCTTTGAAGGAGCAGATACTGTAAAGAGTGTTTAAGAGGGGCGTTAGCCCCTCTTCGTAAAATCTTCCCCCTCCCTGGTAAGGGAGGGGGATAAAGGGGGTAGGTTGCTAGCAAATATCTAAGGGGGTGAGGTAGATAGTAACTACTATTTTTTATTATCTTTTCCCACCCACCGCCCTATATGGAAGGGGGATAAAGGGGAGAGGTTCTAAACGAATATCTAAAAGTGAGGTTAATAAGCAATTTGTGTAAAATGTCTTGACAGCTTGCGTATAATAAGGGTATAGTTCAACCGATACCAAAAAGGAGGTGACAAAAGATGCAGGCCTATTGTTTTAAGTGCAGAACTAAGAAAGAGATAAAGGACCCACAACGTGTTACTCTAAAGAATGGCAGACCAGCGACGCGGGGGGTCTGTCCGGTGTGTGGGACTAAGATATTCCGAATCGGTCAGGGCTAATTAATGCCCATTTTATTGGGACTAGAGGGTGGCGTAGCTCTTCGGGAGATGCCTGTGCCACCTGTTAGCTTTGGTTTCCTCAATTAGAAAGAGGGGGTAAGCATTGGGAAAAATAAATGTGGCTATAGTGGGAGTTGGTAATTGTGCTTCATCATTAGTTCAGGGCGTTTACTATTATAAGAAGGCGAAAGAGAATGAATTTGTTCCCGGGCTGATGCATGTCAATCTCGGCGGGTATCATATAAGTGATATTAATTTTGTGGCTGCTTTTGATATTGATAAAAACAAGGTTGGCAAAGACCTGTCCCGGGCAATTTTTACTCGACCTAATAATACCTTCAAGTTTTGTGAAGTACCGACTACCGGGGTTAAGGTTCAGCGGGGTATGACCCATGACGGTTTAGGTAAGTATTTATCTCAAATAATACAAAAGGCACCCGGCTCAACCGCTGACATTACGGGGATACTTAAAGAAACCCAGACCGATGTGGTGCTTAATTATCTGCCTGTCGGTAGCGAAGAGGCAACCAAGTGGTATGTTGAGCAGGTGCTGGATGCCGGCTGTGGCCTTGTTAACTGCATTCCTGTTTTTATCGCCCGGGAGCAGTATTGGCAGGAACGTTTCATTAGCCGGGGACTTCCCGTTATCGGGGATGATGTAAAGTCCCAGGTTGGAGCCACTATTGTCCATCGTGTTCTTACCCGTCTGTTTAGGGACCGGGGGGTTAAGCTGGAACGAACCTATCAGCTAAACTTTGGTGGTAATACCGACTTCTTAAATATGCTGGAGCGGGAGCGTCTGGAATCCAAGAAGATATCTAAAACCAACGCTGTTACCTCTCAGCTTGATTACGGACTTGACCCTCATAACATTCATGTCGGTCCCAGTGATTATGTTCCCTGGCTTGACGACCGTAAGTTCTGCCATGTCAGGATGGAGGGACGAACCTTCGGTGATGTTCCGCTAAATCTGGAGCTAAAACTTGAGGTGTGGGATAGCCCTAACTCAGCCGGGGTGGTTATTGATGCCATAAGGTGCTGTAAGCTTGCCTTAGACCGGGGACTGAAGGGGGCGCTGGTAGCTCCCTCTGCCTACTTTATGAAATCACCACCTATTCAGTATTCCGATGATGAAGCTCGCCGGATGGTGGAGGAATTTATCGCTAGTGGTGGACTGACCAGTCAGGAAAGTCCCCCTGGTTCGTGAACAGCCAGAGTGTTAGTGGGGGATTGGGTAGCCATTAATGAAGATAGCGTTGGTTTCTCCTTATGACTTTGCTTATCCTGGCGGCGTGGTTAATCATATTTCTTCATTAGAACATCACTTTACCCGAATGGGGCACGAGGTTAAGATTATTGCTCCGGCATCTCGTGTTCTTCCTGCTTTTGGTGATAGGTTTATCCCTATAGGCAGACCACGCCCTATTCCTACCAGTGGCTCCATTGCTCGCGTTACCATATCATTGTGGCTGTCATCAAATGTAAAATCGGTACTGGATGCTGAGAGCTTTGATGTTATCCACCTCCACGAACCGCTAATGCCGATGTTATGTACTACTGTGCTTCGTATGTCCAATACAGCTAATGTGGGTACCTTCCATGCTGTTGCCGGCAGACCGGGGTATGACTTTGGTAAACCGTTAGCAACCATTTTGCTGCGGAAGTGGTTCCGCAGGCTGGACGGTAGAATTGCGGTGTCTAAGCCAGCTATGGAGTTTGCCAGCAAGTATTTTCCGGGAGATTACCATATTATCCCCAATGGTGTTGATTTTGAGCATTTTTCTTCTGATGTATCGCCAATTGATGAATTCATGGACGGCAAGCTTAACATTCTTTTTGTTAGTCGGCTGGAGAAGAGAAAGGGGTTAAACTATCTGCTCCAGGCGTATCAGCAGGTTAAGAGGGAAATTCCTAACTCACGGCTTATTGCGGTTGGTCCCGGTACGAGGTTGCGCCATAAGTATGAGAAGTGGGTGGCTCGGAATAATGTGGAGGATGTTGTCTTTATTGGCTATGCCTCCTACGACGATTTGCCCCGGTATTATAAGACTGCCGACATTTTTTGTGTACCGGCTACAGGGCATGAAAGCTTTGGTATTATTTTGCTTGAGGCTATGGCTGCCGGTAAGCCGATTGTTGCCACAAGTATAGAGGGCTATGCCACTCTAATAAATGATGGGGTTGAGGGGTTTTTGGTGCCGCCAAGAGATGTGGGGCGTTTAGCTCAGGCTCTGCTCTCTCTGCTGACTGATGATTCCCTCCGGCAAAAAATGGGAGCTGAGGGAAGGGCAAAGGTGGTGGATTATGGTTGGGAACGCATTGCCCAGAGGGTATTGGACTATTATGCCAGTGTGCTTAGTGGAGCAGAAGCGAATCCCGGAGTTTAAAACTGTACCACCAAGATTTAAATAGTGACCGATGTCAAAGTTATTTAGGTTTCGTATTTCTTTAGCCGGTTATCTTACTCAACCAGCGGCACGTTGCTTGGCGAGAACGGGCGTAGCCCCTAACACCCTGACCTGGTTTGGTTTTTTGCTGGCTATTAGTGCCGCAGTGCTCATTGCTACCGGCTATCCCTTTGCTGCCGGTTTCGTTGTGCTTGTTGCCGGTTTTTTTGATACCCTGGATGGGGCGTTGGCACGATATACTAATCGGGTTACTCATTTTGGTGCCGTCCTTGACTCCACCCTTGACCGTTTATCCGAGGCGGTGGTGCTGTTCGGCATTTTGGTACTATATGCCAGAGTCCAGTCATTTGCTGGTATTTTGCTCGTTTGTCTTGCCTTGCTTAGTTCACCACTGGTAAGCTATATAAGAGCCAGGGCAGAGGGGTTGGGTCTGGCGTGTCAGGTGGGATTATTTACTCGAGCCGAAAGGGTCATAGTGGTAGCACTCGGTCTTTTGCTGAGTCAGATTGATTATGCTTTGATGGTTGCTTTAGCCGTTATAACGGTGTTTAGTTTTATCACTGCCGGTCAAAGATTGGTTTATGTATGGCAACAAACCAAAAATAGGTAGCTTTTTAGAGTTGTTTATTAAGCTGCCCTTAGGGATTATTTATCAGGCTATTTACATTAACCAACTAAATAGATATGGAGATTGCTTGACAACCTATCCCCCTGACCCCCTTCCCTTGCTAAGGGAAGGGGGAGTGTAGGTAAGAGAGGGGCTTCGCCCCTCTCTAAAGACTCTTTCCCCTCTTCTTGAGGAGGAGAGGGGGATTAAGAGGGTGAGATTGATAAGTAGTCTGTGGAGGAAACGATGCCAGTTATTGTTGTAGTTGGAGCTCAGTGGGGGGATGAAGGGAAGGGCAAGATAGTTGACATGCTTGCTGAAAAAGCAGATGTAGTGGTACGTTTTTCTGGTGGTGATAATGCCGGGCATACTGTAATAAACCCCTGCGGTGATTTTAGGTTGCACCTTGTCCCCTCCGGTATTTTCCATCCCCATGTTACTTGTATTATTGGCAACGGTGTGGTGGTTAATCCCTTGGTGTTAATTGATGAGGTAGACAAGCTTAATCAGCGTGGCGTGGATACTAACGGGTTATTTATTAGTGACCGTGCTCACTTGATTATGCCGTATCATGTCCTCCTTGACGGGTTGGAGGAGAAATTGCGTGCTGGGAAGGCGCTGGGGACAACCGGTAAGGGTATAGGTCCTGCCTATGCCGATAAAGTAGCCAGGGTGGGCATTAGAGCTGGCGACCTTTTAGATAAGGAGGCATTCCTCGAACGACTTCGCTCTGTTCTCGACTACAAGAATGCTATTTTGACCAAGGTTTATGGGGTTAACCCCTTGTCCCTGGAAAATATATATAACCAGTATTGCCAGTACGGTGACCGCCTGGCTCCTTGCATCTGTGATACGACTATAATGCTGGAGAAGGCATTGGTTGAGGGGAAGTCAGTGTTATTGGAAGGGGCTCAGGGAACCTTACTTGACCCTGATTTTGGCACTTATCCTTATACCACTTCTTCCTCACCGCTGGCAGGAGGGGGCTGTGTGGGTGCCGGGCTAAGTCCTGTCAGCATTAGCCGTATTCTTGGTGTGTTTAAGGCTTACTGTACCAGGGTTGGTAGCGGTCCGATGCCTACCGAACTGAAGGATGAAACTGGAGATTTGATTCGTAAACAGGGTCACGAGTATGGCACCACTACCGGACGTCCTCGCCGCTGTGGCTGGTTTGATGCTGTGGCGGCTCGTCTCAGCACCCGAATCAATGGCTTTACCGGGGCAGCGATTACCCGGCTTGATGTTCTTGATGCTCTGCCCCGTCTGAAGATATGCGTGGGCTATAAGCTGGATGGGCAAACAATTGACTACTTCCCCAGCAGTGTCGCCGCCCTGGATAGGTGTCAGCCTATCTATGAGGAATTCCCCGGGTGGCAAGCCCCTATCAGTCATATTCGTGACTATGAGAAGTTACCGATAGAAGCTCAACGGTATGTAGTCAAGCTGGAAGAGCTCATTTCCTGCCCGGTCAATCTCATCTCGGTAGGCCCAGCCCGAGAGCAGACCATTCACAAGATGCCTATTTTGTAGAGTTATTTAGCAACCTCACCCCCTTAATCCCCCTCTCCTTTTAAGGAGAGGGGGAAATAATTTTAAAAGAGGGACCGGCGTCCCTCTTAGATACTCTCTAATCCAGACTGGTGATTTGGAAGGTCTGGGGATAGCTTCGCTGAAGAGTGAGTTTCTTTAATAATAGCTTGACCTAGTCGGGGTGTTTAAGAGGGGCTAACGTTTTTCTTAAACATTCCTTACTGAATAAGCCCCTGTCCTCAAAAGGGGGATAGGTTCTAAACGAACAGCCAGAAGGGATGTAGCCTGTTTTAAAGCCAAAATTATAAACACGAAACCCTAAACAAATTCAAAACACTAATCACCCAAACCTGAGAAACCAAATCCTTAGGCTTTGAATTCAGGGCTTAGAAGTTAGAACCTATTTTGAGAAAGTGGGGTGTTTAAGAGGGGCACCAGCCCCTCTTAATAAAAGTCTTCCCCTTCCCCTTATTAAGGGGAAGGGGATAAAGGGGATAGGGTTAAATGAAAATCTCAATTATCCTTATACCGGCAGGTCAATCTTATAGTTCTTCAGTGTCTCTTTGATGGTAGCGGCTGTTTTTTCGTCTGGTTCAACCAGAGGCAGGCGTGGCTTACCGGCATTGAAGCCAACAACATTAAGGGCATATTTGACCGGGATAGGGTTGGAGACAACGAACATGGCATTGACCAGAGGCAGCAGGTGACGATGTATTCTGGCTGCCTCATCGGTTTTACCGTTAATGAAGCTGTCAATCATCTCCTTAACTTGGTTGCCCACTAGGTTAGAGATAACACTGATAACGCCGTATCCGCCTAGAGCCAGTATGGGCAGGGTATCACTATCATTACCGCTCCAGACAAGAAAACCTTCTTTGGCGCCCTCAATAATCTTGGTGATTTGGTCTAAATTGCCGCTGGCTTCCTTTACCCCGATAATGTTGTTCACTTGGCTTAGTCTGATAAGCGTGTCGGCTGATAGGTTGGTAACAGTGCGTGACGGCACATTGTAAATGATACAGGGTAGATTGGTGCCCTGAGCGATGGTCTTGAAGTGCTGGTATAAGCCTTCCTGGGTCGGTTTATTGTAGTAGGGGACTACCAGCAAGCAAGCGTCAACCCCAATTCGCTCCGCTTCTTTAGTCGCCTCTGCGGCTTCAGCTGTGTTATTACTACCGGTGCCGGCTATTACCGACCCTCTCCCACCTACTACTGCTTTAACATCAGCAAAAAGATGGTATTCCTCTTCTCGGGTGAGGGTAGGAGATTCTCCGGTCGTACCCGCGATTAATATACCATCACTTCCTGAATTGAGTAAGGCTAAAGCCAACTTCTTAGCTTGCTCATAGTCAACTCTCCCCTGTTCATCAAAGGGGGTGACCATTGCGGTTATCAATCGTCCTATTTTCTTCATTTCTTTATCCCTTCTATCCGTTAGGATGTATCCAGTCCCGTTTAATCATTTCTTCAGCAATCTGGACTGTGTTGAGAGCCGCTCCCTTACGTAGATTGTCAGCAACAATCCACATAACTAAGCCATTGGGGTGAGATTCATCTCGGCGGATGCGTCCCACAAAAACCTCATCGGTCCCGGAGGCTGGCCATGGTTGAGGATAAAGGCTGATAGTGGGGTCATCTAATATCTTAATTCCTGAAGATTGAGCCAGGATGTGCTTCGCCTCCTCAGGAGACATAGGCTGTGAGAATTCTACATTAACTGCTTCACTATGTCCTGCAAATACCGGAACTCGGGCACAGGTTGCCGAAATAGCTATATCAGGAGCGTGCATTATTTTCTTTGTCTCTTCCGCCATTTTCCACTCTTCTTTAGTGTAGCCATTGTCCAGGAAGATGTCTATCTCCGGTAACACATTAAAGGCTATCTGGTGAGGGTAAACATGAGGAATGGCGTCCTGCCCCTCCAATACCTGCTTAGACTGGGTGGTTAGTTCCTCTACTGCGGCTGTGCCAGTGCCTGACACCGCCTGGTAGGTAGAGGCGACAACTCGCTTAATAGGATTAACCCTATGCAGCGGGTATAGCGCTACTACCATCTGAATAGTAGAGCAATTAGGATTAGCTATAATCCCTTTATGCCATTTAATATCTTCAGGGTTGACCTCGGGTATTACCAGGGGGACGGAATCTACCATTCTAAAGGCGGCGCTGTTATCAACAACTACGGCTCCCGACCGGGCGGCTATAGGCGAGAAGTAACGGCTGATTTCAGTACCTGCCGAAAAGAGGGCAATATCTATCCCCTTAAAAGAATCAGGGGTAGTCTCCTCGACCTCGGTTTCCTGATGAGCGACAAATAGCTTCTTTCCCGCTGACCGCTCCGAGGCTAAAAGGCGGATGGAGGTCATTGGGAAGCTGCGTTGCTCTAGAACTTTGATGAACTCCTGTCCTACCAATCCGGTAGCACCAACAATGGCTACTCGATATCCTTTCATCAATCCTCCTATAAACCAAGCAAGGTATCCAGACCGTAGATTAAACCTTTACGTTTAACCACTTCCTTAGTCGCCAGTATAATGCCCGGCATATAGCATTGACGACCAATGGTGTCATGTCGGATTGATAGTGTTTGCCCTGGTCCACCTAGCAGCACCTCTTGGTGTGCCATAAGACCGGGTAGGCGCACGCTATGGATGCTGACCCCCTCAACTTGCTTTCCCCGGCTCTCCAGGGCTTTGCTTTGTTCCGGAGGACAGCTAAAAGGTTTACCTCTGGCGGCTGCCATAGCCTTGGCTGTGGATAGGGCAGTTCCCGAAGGAGCATCGGCTTTCAAGTGATGGTGTAGCTCTATAATCTCAGCATAGTCAAGGTATTTGGCGGCTATTTTAGCCAGGTGTATCATCAGAATAGCCCCCAGGGCAAAGTTGGGAGCGATTACCGCACCCACCTGGTGAGTCGTGGCTAATCGCTCAATTTCCTTAATGTCATCTCCGGTTAGTCCTGTAGTTCCGATTACCAGGTTAACACCCAGCTTGGCAGCAATACGCGCTGATGGCACCACCGCTTGGGCAGTGGTGAAATTTACTAGCACATCAGGGTGGCAGGTGGCAAGGATTTGCTCCAGGTCGGAGGAGAAAGGTACTGTTCCCGAGCCATCGGGCAGGGGTAAGCTATCCTCGGCAACCTGTAGCTCTACGGCGCCAACTACCTTTGTCTCGGGTTCTTGGCATAGAGCACTAGTTATCTCCCGTCCCATCCTGCCTGATGCTCCCTGAACTACTACCTTTATTGGTGCCACGATTTTTACCTCCTGCCGCGAGGGTATTTGGCTGGACCTCTGTCCTGGTTGTAGCGAGGTGGGCGTTGTCTTCTCGACGGGTAGTCTTCGTTTGATGAATTCCTTGCCCCGCCTTCGGATGTCGGGGAGGACTTCTCAAGCACAGCCCGTCGTGACAGGTTTACCCTGCCCATCTGGTCAATATCAATTACCTTAACTGTAACCTCGTCATTCACCTTAACCACATCCTCAATATTAGCTACCCGGTAATCAGCCAGTTCACTGATATGAACCATCCCTTCTTTGCCAGGAAGAATTTCTACGAAAGCGCCGAAACTCATTAGGCGTGTTACTTTTCCGGTATAGATACTGCCAACTTCTACTTCCTGGGTCAGTTTCTTAATTATTTCTATAGCCTTATTGGCAGCTTCTGCGTCAGGTGAACCGATGAGCACGGTACCATCATTATCAATATCAATAGTTGTTTTGGTTTCTTCAATAATTCCCCTGATGGTCTTACCTCCGGTGCCGATTACAGCACCAATCTTATCAGGGTCAATCGTCATTTTATGTACTCGTGGTGCGTGGGGACTGAGTTCAGGTCGGCTGGAGCTGATGGTTTGCCTCATTGTTTCCAGAATGGACAGGCGAGCCTCTCTAGCCTGGCTTAGCGCCTTTTCCAGAATTTCTATATCTATGCTCTGGAGTTTGATATCTAGCTGTAGAGCGGTGACACCCTCCGTTGTTCCCGCTATCTTAAAGTCCATATCCCCGTAGGCATCCTCTATGCCTTCAATATCGGTTAAAATGGTATACTCACCGCTATCTGCGGTGACCAGACCCATAGCTACTCCGGCGACTGCTCTCTTAATCGGTATGCCAGCATCCATCAGGGACAGGCTTGAAGCGCAAACACTGGCCATAGATGTGCTCCCGCTGGAACTAAGAACCTCAGAGACGAGACGAATGGTATAAGGGAAGTCTTCATCCTTGGGTATCACCGGCAGGAGAGCCCGCTCCACCAGAGCACCGTGACCAATCTCACGGCGACCGGGTGTACCTATTCGCTTTACTTCACCGCTGGAGAAGGGTGGGAAATTGTAGTGGTGGATAAACCGCTTGGATTCCTCTATACCCAGTCCATCAAGACGCTGCTCCTTGCCGATAGAACCCAGAGTGGTAATGGTGAGCACCTGGGTTTGCCCTCTGGTGAACAGCCCCGAGCCATGAGTGCGCGGTAAAAGCCCTACTTCACAGCTAATGGGTCGGATATCGGTCGGACCGCGGCCATCAATGTGCTGTTTCTTGCTGAGGATATTGCTTCTTATCTCGTTCCTGACCATTTCCTGGAAAGCGTAAAGGATATCCTTTTCCGGGAATGACTCACCCAGACCTTCCCCAAGCTCTTTCTGCAGGTTGCTGAGTCCCTGTTCACGCTGTGGTTTTTCTGATTGACTCAGGATAGGTGCGAGCCTTTCCCCAACGATTGACGATACTGCCGATATTACTTCAGGGTTAACCTCTCTGGTTGGGGTTTCCAGCTTGGGCTTGCCGTAAGCCTGCTGGAGATTTTCTTGGAGCTTGATGATACCCTGATTGGCTTCGTGCCCAAGTTTAATTGCTTCAGTAATGATATCTTCCGAAATCTCCCTGGCTCCGGCTTCTACCATTACTACCGCTTGTTTAGTGCTGACCACAATGAGGTCAAGCAAACTGGTTTCAAGCTGGGCTAATGTTGGATTCAGTATCAGCTCGTCAGCAATATAGCCAATGCGGGTAGCACCTACCGGACCATTAAATGGTATTTCTGATATGGATAGGGCGGCAGAACTGCCGATGACAGCCAGAATGTTGGGGTCATTTTCCTGGTCGGCGGAAAGGACAGTGATTATGAGCTGAATATCATTGCGCCATTCCTTGGGCAAGAGAGGTCGTAAGGGGCGGTCGGTGAGTCGGCTAGCTAATGTTGCCTCCTGGCTGGGACGTCCCTCTCTTCGGATAAAGCCACCCGGAATTTTACCGGCAGCGTATAGTCTTTCTTCGTAGTCAACGGTTAGTGGCAGAAAATCTATCCCTTCACGCGGCTCACTGCTGGTGCAGGTAGTAGCCAGGACCACAGTATCACCGTAACGAACAGTTACCGCTCCGTGTGCCTGACCGGCAAACTTTCCCGTATCTATGATGAGGCTTCTACCCCCAACCTCCTGTTTCTGGGATTGTGATTTTATCAAGAATTCCTCCTCTTAAGCCTTATTTGCGCAGACCGAGCTTGGTGATGAGACCGCGGTATCGGTTTATACCCTCTCGACTCAGGTAGGCTAGCAGTCTTTTTCTTCTTCCTCCAAGCATAAGCAAGGTGCGCTTCGCTGGGAAATCATGCCGATTTGCCGCCATATGCCCGGTTAGTTGTTTTATCCTCTCAGTAAGTAGAGCTACCTGCACCTCTGTCGAGCCGGTGTCTCCTTCATGCGACTGAAATTTGTTGATAGTGTCCGTCTTTTTACTTTTGTCCAAATTATGCTCCTGTGTCCCCTTATCAGTATAATCAAAATTCAACAAATTATAGCATAAGTCAGGATGGGGTGTAAATTAAGTGGTGAGATTGTTCATTAACCCTATCCCCTGTATCCCCTTCCCCTTGATAAGGGGAAGGGGAAGATAATTTTTAGAGGGGTATACCCCCTCTTTTAAAATTATTTCCCCCTCCCTGGTAAGGGAGGGGGATAAAGGGGGTAGGTTCTAAACGAACAGCTAGGAAGGATGTAGCCTGTGAAATCCTAAATTCTAAGCACGAAACTCTAAACAAATTCTAAGCACTAATTACCAAGACTAGAAAACCAACCTTCAGGTTCAGGACTTAGAAGTTAGGGCCTGTTTTGAGAAAGCGGGGCGTTTAAGAGGGGCGCCAGTCCCTCTTCTAAAATTATTTCCCCCTCCCTGGTAAGGGAGGGGGATAAAGGGGGTAGGTTGCTATATCTTTTTTGACTCTAGACATCACTACTATTCCATTAGCTCCAAACTAGCTTTTATAGCCTCGTCTACTTTAGCCATTTCCGTTGCATCTAATTCTCCGCATTTTTTGCCAAGGCAAGATTTGTCAATTGTTAGTATTGTTGATAGATTAACTTTACAATCTTGAGGTAATCCACTTACCCTTTTGGGGATTGGGACTACAAAGGGGTATTCTTTGATAAATGCTGTAGTAGTAGCGGCAACAATGGTTGTTGGGCTATGGGTGTTCCCAACGTCATTCTGAATGATAAGGGCGGGACTTATGCCAGTTTGTTCACTCCCTCGACCAGGACTCCAATCTACCCAGTATATTTCGCCCCTTTTTATCTCTTTTGACATTGTTGCTTTAGGCCTGCCTTAAAGCTACCTCACCCTGTAATGCGAAAGCCAACTTTGCAAAATCAGAATTTTCCTTAGCCATTACCTTATAGCCCTCTTCCATCAGTTGCATTTTACGTTTTTGGGCAAACTCGCTAAGACAATTGGATATAACTCTACTACGGCTAATATTCTCCTCGCTTGCAACTTCATCAGCAAACGCAATTAAATCTTTGTCCAAACTAACACTCAATTTTACTACTTGAGTTACCATAATTCACCCCCATATAAGTTATGGCACTTTCTTCTTACTAATACAGAGTAAGGCAGGGTATTACAAAATGTCAATACCTAGCATATCTCACAAATTTTGTCAAGCCCCTATTGGTAGCTTTAGGCATAACTAAAAGTAAAATTTTTCTCACAAATATATTTTAACACCACCCATTTTAGTAGTATAATTCTTGTGGGTAGAGGCACCTTACTGTCTTAGGTTTGCTAGCGACTTAAAGGGGGCAAGACGTTGCCAAGTAAGGACTCCCCTACCCATTCTCTAGTATTCCATTTTACTTGCCTTTAAGGGATAGTTGCCATCTATAATGAGGCGAGGTTGATAAATAATCTCGTTGGTTTTGGAATGGATTTAGAATTTGTTTAGAGGGGTTGGTAACCCCTTCTCTCAACTTGACTTGGTAAATTGGGGGAGAGTATATTAGACACTGTATTACATATCTTATTGTCTCCTTTGGGTCTGGCGGTCTTTGTCAGCTATATAGGTCATGAATATCGGTGTGTGTAAGGTTAAGCTTCGCTTACCCGAAAATCTATCACTCAAGGGTAAACGGCGAGTGCTGAAATCCATCACCACTCGGGTCAGAAACAAATTTAATGTTTCCGTGGCTGAAGTTGATGATAATGATTTATGGCAGTTGTCCACATTGGGAATCTGTTGCGTTAGTAATGATAAGCGGCATACAGACGAAGTTTTGTCCAAGATAGCGGACTTTATTAGCAATAGTCGGTTTGAGGTAGAGATACTCAACTATGAGATTGAGATTCTGCCTGTCTAGAGATGGGAGCCATAGCGGATTATACGACTTTCCTCCATTATCTTACCTCTCAACCTGCCTATAGCGGTCAGATTGCTCATATAGAGCACATTCCATCCCGTGATGCCAGCTACGCTGACTTGGGTGAACCTCTGGATAGTAGCCTTCATGATTGTCTTGAGCAGCACGGACTGTTACCTCTATACACTCACCAGGCGGAAGCGGTGAATAATGCCCGAAACGGCAGAAATGTAATGGTGACCACTTCCTCTGCCAGCGGCAAGACCCTGTGCTATAACATCCCTGTTATGGAGGCGATGCTAAACGAGCCGGGTAGTCGTGCCCTTTACCTTTTCCCCACCAAGGCTCTGGCTCAAGACCAGTGGCGCGGTCTGCAGGAATTGTTTTATCCCGAGCTATTTAAATTAGGGGAATCGGCTACTTTTGATGGGGATACTCCTCAGGAGGAGCGGGCTGATATAAGAAAGCGGGCCAGGGTAATACTCACCAATCCGGATATGCTTCATATTGGCATACTGCCCAATCATCACCAGTGGTCAGGGTTACTGAGCCGTTTGAGGTATGTGGTGGTGGATGAAGCCCATACCTATCGTGGTGTTTTTGGCTCCCATGTTGCCTGTGTGTTACGCCGCCTGCGCCGACTGTGTCGCCATTACGGCTCAACCCCTCAGTTCATTTGCTGTTCCGCCACCATAGCCAACCCCGGTGAGCATGTCGAGAAACTGGTGGGCTTACCTTTTGAGGTGGTGGCTGGCGATGGTGCGCCTCACGGTGGTAAGGAGTTTGTCTTCTGGAATCCGCCCATCATAGATGCTGCCCGGAGTGTGCGGCGTAGTGCTAACAGTGAGGCGGCTAACCTGTTTGCCGAGCTGGTGAGCCACGAAATTCACAGTCTGACCTTTGCCCGTACCCGCCGGCTGACCGAGCTTATTTACAACTATTCCCGACAAAGGCTGGCTGAAATCGCTCCCGCCTTAACCAAGAAAATAAAACCCTACCGGGCGGGCTATCTACCGCAGGAACGCCGCCAGATAGAGCAGGAGCTGTTTAGCGGTCAGCTTCTGGGAGTGGTGGCTACCACCGCCTTAGAGCTTGGTATAGATATTGGCGAGCTTGATGCTACGGTGCTTACCGGTTACCCCGGCAGTATCGCCAGCACCTGGCAGCAGGCGGGGAGGAGTGGTCGGGGCAGGGGTAAGTCGCTGAGTTTCCTCATCGGTCTGGATAACCCCTTAGACCAGTATTTTATGCGTCACCCCGACTTCTTTTTCGGCAAAAATTTTGAAAATGCCCTGGTCAACCCGTCTAATCCCTATATTCTGAAAGCCCATCTGCTATGTGCTGCCTGGGAGTTGCCGCTAACCAGCAGTGATGAGGCAATCTTTGGCTCCAATCTGGGTGGGGAAATAACTGAACTGGAAGGGCTGGGTATGCTTAAGGAGCGTAATAAGCGCTGGTATCTGTCTCCCGCTATTGCTTACCCGGCTCAGCGTATCAATATTCGTTCTACATCGGGGGAAAACTTTGCCCTTATGGATGCTTCCACCGGTTCCTTGCTGGAGACCGTGGAGGCCAGTGTCGCTTTTTTCCAGGTGCATCCCGGTGCCATTTACCTCCATCAGGGAGAATCCTATTTAGTCGAGGAGCTCGACTTAGCCGGTCGCACCGCCTATGCCGTGCCTACCAACGCTGCTTACTATACCCAGACTAAGGATATCACCGATTTACATGTGGTCAGGGTAATCCGTGAGAAAAGCTGCGGACAGGCCAGGGTATGCCTGGGTGAGGTGGAGGTTACTACTACCATCGTCGGCTTCAGAAAAAAGGCGCAGTTCACCGAGGAGGTAATCGGCGAGGAACCCCTTGACCTGCCACCTCAGCATTTCCCTACGGTGGCTCTGTGGTTTGACCTGCCTGATGAGGTCATCGCCCGACTGGTTAAAGCTCAATCAGACCTTGCCGGCGGACTACACGCTGTTGAGCATGCTGCTATCGCCATTCTTCCCCTGTTTGCCCTGTGTGACCGCAATGACATTGGTGGCGTGTCCACTCCTCTCCACCCCGATACCGGGAGAGCCCAGATATTTATTTATGATGCCTATCCCGGGGGCATTGGTATCGCCGAGAAGGGGTTTGACTTGGTGAAAGAACTGTGGCAAGCTACTCTAAAGACAATTACCGAGTGCCCCTGTGAGGAGGGCTGTCCCAGCTGCATTCAGTCGCCCAAGTGCGGCAATAATAATAAACCCTTGGATAAGAAGGCAGCCCAAATACTGCTTGAGGGGCTGATGGCTCTTTGCTCAAGCACCTGAGAGGGAATTATAGAGGGGCAAAGCTCCTCTTAAAAAATAATTTCCCCCTCTCCTTGAGAAGGAGCAGATACTATAAGGAGAGTCAAAGAGAGGCTTCGCCTCTCTTACACAACAACTTCCCCCTCCCTTTGTAAGGGAGGGGGATAAATGGGGTAGGTTGCTAACAAATATCTAAGGGGGTAAGGTAGATAACTAGCCTCATTAAGCAGGCGCTAAAGCTAAACTTACTTAATTTGCTGGAGGAATAATGATTACCATAAGTATTAATCCCGTAGCTTTTACTTTAGGCTCAATTAGTGTCAGGTGGTATGGCATTATGGTTGCCCTGGCTATTTTGGTCATCGTAGTATGGATGATCTGGCAGGTGAGGAAGGGGGTTAACCTTTCCTATGATACTATTTTTACCGCAGCGCTGATAGGCGTTCCCTGCGGGGTAATCATAGCAAGATTGCTCCATATCATTGATAGATTGGACTATTACATCCAGTACCCGGGACAGATTATCGGGGCTGGGGGTCTAACTGCCTACGGGGCTATTCTGGGTGCTGCTCTGGGCATCTGGGTTTACAGCAGATTTAGCAGCTTTAAGTTCGGTTACTTTGCTGATGTAGTAGCGCCGGCGGTGGTACTGGGTCAGGCTGTTATCGGCAGGATAGGTTGCACCATCAACGGCTGCTGCTACGGCATAGAAGCACCGGATTGGTTACCCTGGAGCGTGGTTTACGCTCACCCTGATAGCTTTGCCCCCCTCGGGGTAGCCGTTCACCCCACGCAGGTTTACGAGATTATATATGCTCTCATAGTTTTTGCGGTGTTGTTGAAATTGAGAGGTCGGTTCCAGCCTGATGGCTCACTGTTTCTTATCTATCTCAGTCTGTATGCCATCTGGCGGATTGGCATTGATTTCATCCGAGTGGGGACACCCTTCCTCTTTGATTTACACCAGGCGCAGGTAGTATCTCTGGTTGTGCTGGCAATTACCATTCCTATGCTGGCTTACCGGACACGGTGGGTTAAGGCAAGGAGTAGTGCTGACTGAAAACGGAGGTAACAGGCTTAATACTATGGAAGTATTGAATAGTATCCCGGTTGAGTTAGAGCTTACGGAAGTCCTGAAACGGTTGCGTATGCGTCAGCAGAGCAAGTATGTGGAGGAAATTGTTCAGGAGTTAATTGAGCTGGTTCGTCCTGCAGTCAGACCCAGGGCGGTCTACGAAGTTTGCTATGTTGATAACAGGAATGAGGACTCACTGTATATTGGCGGGGTAAAGTTTACCAGCCGACTCCTCAGGGTTAATCTGGACAAGGTGGAGAGGGTCTTCCCGTATGTGGCTACCTGTGGCAGGGAACTGGATGCAATAACCATTCCTTCCAGTGATTTTATGAAAAGTTATTGTCTGGATATGATTAAAGAAATGGTTCTACGCTCGGCTCGCGACTATCTTAAAGATTACCTAAAAAGAATTTACGCGCTTCCACAGATATCATCAATGAATCCCGGGTCGTTAAAGTCGTGGCCAATTACTCAGCAAGAAGGGCTGTTTTCCATCTTTGGTAATGTGGAAGAGTTAATCGGGGTGAAGCTAACCGAGGCTTTCTTAATGGTGCCGTTAAAATCTCTGTCGGGAATATTCTTCCCCACCCGGGTTGAGTTTGTCAGTTGCCAGCTATGCCCGAGGGAAGTGTGTGAAGGGCGGAAAGCCCCCTATGACCCGGAATTAGCCCAGAAATACCGGGAGAAGGTATAAGGTAAGATTGTTTTCTGTCAGTTGAAGAATGCGGCTGATTGTGTAATATATTCCTCTACCCATGTATTCGTCCCGATGTTTGTTTTTTATCACGCACTATTATCCGTCAGGGTCAGATACTTTTGGCGTTATTCCCAATAAAGGATAGACAGATGCGATCAGTTTTGCTGAACAGCACCGTTATTAATTTTATTTATTTAAGCAATTAAAAACCCTTTGATAAATAACCAGCTATCCGTGTTACGTCCTCTACAGCGAGCCTCACGGGGCGTTGCAAAATTCTCGTCGACAACATCTTTGGATTTATCACCCAAATATCTTTTCTTTTCTTTGTTTCGACTACATACCATTTCAGAAAAACTAGAACAGGCATTACATCAAGTTTTTCCTGGGTCACGTCTTCAAGTCTCTGCCTAAGCCATTTAGCATTGGCATAGGCTTGATTAACAGGTTTATCGTCTGGTTGCCGCTCAGGTACCAAGATACTCTTTCCGTCAAAAGATATTTTTGTATCACCTCTGGCAGGCATTGAATATGCCTTAGTTTCTATAGCGAATATGCCATGTTGTGATACAACGACATGGTCTATATTGAAAACCTTTTTGGAATCTTTGCATACAATATCATGGAAGATTTTAAAACCCTTCTCCCTTAATTTATCCAGCTCCTGCCCAACTTCTATCTCTCCTTGTCGTCCTACTTTATAATTATTGATTTGCTTTTGAAGTTTTCTTATCTTTAAGTAACTATAGACACCAACTATTGCTGCAAGACTAAAAGCGGCTATCGGTTGGGGTGGTATACCCTTATACCAGTGCCACCATTCATAAATAGCCAATAATAAAACAAAACCAGTAATTAATATATAAAAAAATACATCTCTTTGAAGCCCGACAATCTTTTTCTCCAAAGACTGACCAGCATAGGGTAAAGGCTTGCTCAAAGGACTTATCCTCTTATCCGATACCTGTTTTCCCATCAATAACTCCCTTTAACTCACGTGCTTGCGAGCTTTCCTTCATACTTTCACCTTATTATACCACTTTTAATGACTATACATTGCGTAAGCATGGAAAGGCAGACATCCCGATGTTTATTCAGTGGTAACTAGTAATTTGGATTAAATAAAAAAGGGAGTACCAGTGCTCTTCTTTTTCTTATGTAACAACATGGCAACTTCTGTCCCCTCCGTTTCAGCTATTGGGTATATTAGAGTCGGCGGGGGCAAAGTCGAGGATATTGAGCCTGAGCTTTTCTTCACCGCTCCAGTGGTCTATCTCCAGGTTATACACCATATCAATAAGGGAGTGTGTTTCCGCCAGAAAGTTGCCCAGTCTGAAAGCCACCGCATCCCATACGGCGCCACTCTGTTTTACCTTCATCCGCAAATGCTCTCTGCTGTTGCCCATAGTATGGCAATCAACCACCTCTACGCTGCGGCTGAGGAAGACAGGTAGGGGATTTTCATAGCCAAAGGGGGCTAGCATTTGGATTGATTTGAAAGTGTTCCCGCTGAGTTCAGGCAGAGTAATTTCAGTGTCAATATCAATACGGGGGCGGAGGTCGACCCCGTCTAACTGGGTAGCTGCTAGCTGAGAGAGGCGATGCTGCAGGTGGGGCAGGTTATGGGTAAGCAGGGTAAAACCGGCTGCCTTGGGATGTCCCCCAAACTGGAGCAATAAATCACGGCACTGCTCCAGGGCTTGAATAATATTAAACTCGGGAATACTGCGACAGCTGCCACCGCTTATTCTCTCGCCGATTCTGGCAACTACTGCCGGACGGTAGAATTCCTCTGACAGCCTGCCGGCTATGAGACCGACGATACCAGCGGGGAAGTCTTTGCCGCCGGCGACGAGAATGTGAGAAATCCCTTGAGCTAACACCTGCTCTCTGGCTTTAGCCAGGGCAGTGGTGGTTAGTTTTTGTCGTTCCGTGTTTTTTTGTTCCAGCCATGCTGATAGACCTTGCGCTTCCTGTGGCGATGTTGTCATCAACAATTTATAGCTGGTTATAGCGTGAGCGAGCCTGCCGGCGGCGTTTAGTCGGGGGGCAATGACCCAGGAAATAGTTTCCGGGCTGAGGCTCCCAATGTTTAAGCCAGCCTGGGTCACCATTTCCCTGATTCCAAGGCGGGGGGTGGTGTTAAGCAACTCCACCCCGTACTTGACCATATACCGGTTTTCCCCCATTAAAGGCATCATATCACCCACGGTACCCAGCGCTACCAGGTCCAGCATCTCATCCAGTTGTTTTTCCTTGCCCATACCCTGTAGCAGAGCCTGGAGGAGCTTAAAGGCTACGCCGACACCAGCCAGCTCTGAGAAGGGGTAATTTGAGTTGGATAGCTTGGGGTCGACCACGGCAGTAGCTGGAGGGATTTCGGGTGGGGGAATGTGATGGTCGGTGATAACTATGTCCATTCCCATCTTTCTGGCTTTCTTGACCTGAGTGAAACCGGTGATGCCGCAATCAACCGTGATAACCAGGCTAATGCCCTGCTGGTGAAGGTTTTCCAGTGCGGCAGTTCTAAGCCCGTGACCTTCAGTCAGGCGATGTGGTATGTGGACGACAGCCTTGCTGCCCAGGATGGATAGCCCCTGGATTAACAGCGCTGTTGCGGTGATGCCATCAACATCAAAGTCTCCGTAGATAGCAATATTTTCCCCGGAAAGCAGGGCTTGGTAGATTCTGGTTACCGCCTGGTGCATGTCGGGTAACAGGAAGGGGTCACCTGATAAGCGTTTATCAGCAGCCAGAAAAGATTCTATCTGAGATGGCTCGGTGAGGCCGCGGTCATACAGCAGTTGAGCTACTAATGGGGAAAAGCCAGAGACCTTAGCCAGATAATTGTCTGGAGCCGGCGGTAAAAGGTTCCAGCGACTATGGTTCAAGCCTGTGCCCCAGAATATTTTCGGAAAATCAGGACGGAATTATGACCCCCGAAACCGAAGGAATTGGACATGGCTGTGGTAATATTGGCGCTACGGGCTACATTAGCCACATAGTCCAAATCGCATTCCGGGTCGGGGTGGGTAAGATTTATGGTGGGGGGTATTACACTGTTCTGAATAGCCATAACGCATATTGCTGCCTCAATAGCGCCGGCACCACCAATGAGATGTCCTGTCATCGACTTGGTGGAGCTTATCGGCATATGATAGGCACGGTCACCAAATACCGCTTTTATTGCCTTGGTCTCCACCTTGTCATTTAGCGGGGTGGAGGTACCATGGGCATTAATATAATCAACCTCATTGGGAGTTAGTCCTGCCTTGCTCAGTGCCATCTGTACTGCTCTGACTGCGCCCTTTCCATCTTCAGTTGGCTGAGTGATGTGGAAGGCATCGCTGCTGGCGCCATAACCTGTCATTTCAGCCAGAATGTTAGCCCCCCGTTTTTGAGCAAAGGCAAGGTTCTCCAGAATTAATATGGCAGCGCCTTCACCGACAACAAAGCCATCGCGTTCAGCGTCAAAAGGACGGGATGCCGCTTGCGGTTCGCTGTTTCGTGTGGAGAGGGCTCGGCAGGCGTTAAAACCGGCGATGCCTATCGGGGTTATTATTGCCTCGCTGCCACCGGTTATCATTGCCTGGGCATCACCACGCTTGATAACTTCATAGGCTGTCCCGATGGCATCTGAGCTACTGGAGCAGGATGAGGTGGTGCAGAAGTTCGGTCCCTTCACCCCGAGGGAGATTGATATCTGGGCTGGAGCCATATCAGCTATCATCATCGGTATCAGGAAGGGATTCACGCTGCCCGGTCCTTTTTCCAGCAGCACTTTTACCTGTTCCGATAGTGTAATTATCCCCCCAATGCCACTGCCCACGATGACGCCAACATCGTACCCATTGTTGGGTTCAATCTGTAATCTAGCGTGTTCTACTGCCTGGCGGCTGGCAGCTACCGCTAGCTGGGTGAAGCGGTCCATGCGGCGAGCATCCTTGCGGTTGATGTAATCGGTAGGTTTAAATCCTTTCACCTCGCCGGCGATTTTGGTATCAAAGGACTCAGCATCAAACAGGGTAATGTAATCAATGCCTGACTTACCGCCAATAAGACCTTCCCATGTGGTAGCCATATTTAGACCAAGCGGACTTAGAACACCTATGCCGGTAACCACTACTCTATTATTGTAATTATTCATCGACTTCACCCCCTTTTTATGTCCGGTCAGGATTTATTCCTGTGCAGGATTTCGGTTAGCCTTCTCTTCGGTACATGTATTACTGCGTCTTTATCCTCCCATATTCGGGTAGCACCGCTGAATTCAGCAACAACAGGTTGTTCATCAGGATAGCCCAGCGCCAGCACCAGTTCAATAGTATAATCATCGGGGATGTTCAATACTTGACTCAGCTTTTTAATGTTAATAAGCCCAACACAGCACGAGCCAACTCCTTCTTCCAGGGCAACGAGTATCATGTTCTCCGCAGCTAACCCAACATCGTATTTTACCCATTCTTTGAGTGTTATCTCTTTCTTAGCCAGGATGACGATATATGCCTTGGGTCTCTGTTCCGGCGGCGGGTAGCCGGCGGGTTTAATAGAACCGGCAAACCTGAGGGTATCAAATACCCGGGCTAACAGTGGTTCATCGTCAACGATAATATATTCCAGGGATTGCTGATTTTTGGCTGATGGCGCCAATCTGGCAGCATCAACGCATTTCTCTAGTAGTTCATAGGGGACAGCCTTGTTTTGGAAGCGGCGGATTGTTCTGCGCTTAAGTATTGTTTCGTATATGCTCATTCTCGGTAACCTCGCTCTATTTTTCAGCATATAACTGTGAGACTCTCGGTTGACCGTGAAGGATGTGAAAAGTATACTGCCTAGTGACGGGATAGTCAATTAATGAGAGGTTGTTTAGTCTAAGGGGAGTTATAGAGGGGCAAAGTCCCTTTGGAAAATTCCTGCCCTCTCTCCTTATGAAGAGGAGGGGGATAAAGGGTGAGGGGTTGGTAACATGGGTAAAAGGCACGAAAAGGTAAGGGTTGCCCTGGATAGCCTGGGCTGCAAACTGAATCAGGCTGAGGTGGAGCTTCTAGCCAGAGGATTCGCCGGAGCCGGTTATCAGCTGGTATCTCCAGTGGATAAGGCTGATGTCTATATCCTGAATACCTGCACGGTTACTCACATCGCCGACAGCAAATGCCGTCACTGGCTCAGGCTGGCTCATCGTCGCAATCCTGATGCTCTGCTGGTGGCTACCGGTTGCTATGCCCAGCGAGCCCCTGAGGAGCTGGCACAGATTGAGGGGGTTGGTCTTGTCTTAAATAATGAGGAAAAACCGCATCTACTGCGGCTGCTGGGGGAGTCGGGAGAAATCGGTGCTCCAGTTTCAGTCGGCGGCGAATCAACTACTGGCTTCAGGACTCGTGCCCTGGTCAAGGTTCAGGATGGCTGTAATAATTTTTGCTCCTACTGCATTGTCCCCCTGGTGCGGGGCAGGGAGAGGAGCCTGCCGGTTGAGCAGGTTGTCGCTGATGTTGGGAATCGGGTGGCTCAAGGGTATAAAGAGGTGGTGCTAACCGGGGTCAGGATTGGTGCCTATAACTACGAGGGGGTTAATCTACAGGGGTTACTGGAATACACTCTGGCTGGGACTGATGTAGACAGGTTAAGGCTGTCTTCTCTCCAGCCTCAGGAAATCACGCCGGAGCTTATCGGGTTGTGGCATAACCCGAGGTTATGCCGTCATTTTCACCTGTCTCTTCAGAGCGGCAGTGACGAGGTGCTCAATCGGATGAAGCGACACTATTCCACCAAAGATTATCAGCAGACGGTGTCTTTAATCAGGTCCTTGGTGCCTGAGGTAGCCATTACCACCGATGTTATCGTTGGTTTCCCCGGGGAGACTGAGGCGGAGTTTGAAGAGAGCTATGCCTTTTGTCGGCAGATGGAGTTTGCCCGCATTCATGTTTTCCCTTACTCTCCCCGCCAGGGAACTCAAGCTGCCCGGATGCCTCATCAGGTGGCTAACGAGATTAAGAAGCAGCGAAGCCAGAAGATGCTGGTTTTGGCTAAAGAAAGTTCTCAAAACTTCAGCCGGCGATTCTTGTCCAAGACCACGCTCGTATTGTGGGAGAAGCAATCCGGTGGTATCTGGTCTGGTCACACCGATAACTATATCAAGGTGTATACTAGAAGTGATGAGGATTTAACCAATAAGCTGCTACCGGTGAAGATGGTGGCAGTTAGGGAGGATGGAGTGCGGGGAGTGATAGATAAAGACTGTTTAGGAAAGGATTGAAAGGGGCGAATTGCAAAATTATTTGGAAGCATATCTGGACATTGAGACCACAGGACTTTCATCTGAATATTGTGAAATTACGGTAGTCGGTATTTATCTGGTCGATGGATTTGATACCAGGTTTATGCAACTGGTGAGCGCTGATGTAACTGCGGATAACATACTGGAGGCTCTGGCGGGGGTGGATGTCATCTATACCTATAATGGCAGTCGTTTTGACCTGCCGTTCATCTCCTCTCATCTGAGGCTCAACTTAGCTGAACTCTTTACCCACCACGATTTGATGTACGACTGCTGGCAAAATAACCTGTACGGTGGCTTAAAATGCGTAGAACAGCAACTGGGCATACCGAGGCAGTTAAAGGACATGAACGGTGCCGAAGCAGTAAGATTGTGGTGGCAGTATGTCAATGATTACGACCAGGATGCCCTGGCTGTATTGCTGGCATACAATAAAGAGGATGTAGTAAACCTGAAGACCTTGAAGGAGATGCTACTTTAATATAAGCGAATTTTGTATCTCCCTCTCCAGCACCACCCGGATTTCAATCTGGAAGCTGCTAAGATTTGCCTTCTAACCAGGCACAATGTTATGCTCATATCTTAAGTAGACGAGACAAGGCAACCGTTCTTGTCATTGTGTCTATCTAATGTTCGCAACTGTTTGGGCATTCAGCTTTAGTTGGATTTTCAGGGAGCAGATGGGGCAGCAAAAAGGTATTTTTATGCGAATTAAGGATAAAATATTCTATGGGTGGGTGATAGTAGCTGCCGCTCTGCTTATTTTTTGCATTACTTCCGGTGTCCGTTATTCCTTCGGGGTGTTTTTTAAGGCATTACAAGGTGACTTTGACCTTACTCGAGCCGCAACCTCTGCTGTGTTCTCTGCTTATATGGTGCTTAGTACCATCTTTAGTATTGTGAGTGGCTGGGCTGTTGATAAGTATGGACCAAGGCTTGTTGTTTGTTTGATGGGCTTTTTTATTGGTTTGAGCCTACTAATAACCAGCCAGACTAATTCCTTTTGGCAACTATTCCTCAGCTACAGCCTGCCACTGGCAATGGGAACGGGTGGAACTATTCCGGTGGTGATATCTACTGTCTCCAGATGGTTTGAAAAGAAGCGGGGAATTGCCTTAGCTATCACTACTTCAGGAAGCGGACTGGGAATATTAATAGTGGCACCATTTGCTGCTTATCTGATAGATAACTTTAATTGGCGCATTTCCTATATCGTGATAGGACTGATTGCCGGGTTGCTTGTAATCTCTATGGCTTTGTTACTTCGGAGGGACCCTGGTGAAAGCGGAGCTCTGCCTGACGGGGTAAAATCAGACATTGCTAGAACGAGATTAACCGATGTAGGAGAAAACTTCCAACCAGCCGGCCTTTCACTGCTGCAGGCTACCAGAACCAGTAATTTCTGGCTCCTCCTGTCTATCTGGTTACTCTTGGGTTTATGCATTAGCTTGGTAATCACTCATGTTGTCCCCTATGCCACTGATACCGGCGTTTCTATTATAGAAGCATCGACTATCCTTAGCGTAGTAAGCGGTTTCATGATTCTATCCAGACTATTGGTTGGCAGGGTTTCGGACACCATAGGCAGAAAAATACCCGCAATAGTTTGTGCCGTGCTTGGCGCTGGAGCATTAGTGTGGTTAACCTTGTCGCATAACTTGTGGATGTTCTACACTTTTGCCATCGTTTGGGGTTTCTATCAAGGGGGTCTTGGGATCGCTAGTTTGGCAATGGCTAGCGACTTTTTTAGAGGACCTAATCTTGGGAAAATAATAGGTGTACTGGATGCGGGTTTTTTAACCGGTTCGGCTATTGGTTCGTTTCTCGGGGGTTTTATATTTGATGTCACCGGCAGTTATTTTATAGCTTTTGCCATCGGTGCAACCGCTGTATTATTAACAGGCCTATTCGTTTCTCTTACTAGCAGAAGATAAGTGCCAAGCACGGAATGGTGAAGGGGTTTCTTGTTATTTCACCTCTCTCCCCAACACCACTGAGGTTTCAATCTGGCGCTGTGGGATATTCCAGTAGGTTTTCAGTAGCTCGTCTTTGTTGGGCATGAGCTGGAAGTTGTGCTTTTGGTAGAAGGTAATTGCCCAGTAGGCGTCAGCCCAGGTTCCCACCAGCAGGAGAGGGGTGTTGACCAGGCCCTTAAGGTGGTTTAACAGCTTGCTGCCTATCCCCTGTTTCTGCCACCGGGATAAAACATAGGCGTGGCGGATTAAGGTGACATCTTTAACCGGTTGAAACCCTATTACCCCTACCAGTTCTCCGTTTATCTCCCAGCCAAAGAAGGTCATCTGTTGCATCTCTCGCTCCAGCTCCTCCATCGGCATATACGGCTGGTGGTAGCAGTCAGCGGGTATAACGCCTTGATAAGCCCTGGCTGCCTCGTTAATGATTAAATACATTCTTCGGGCATCGTCAGATTGGCATGTTCTAATCATAAGCCTAGATATTTTATGAAAGTCAGCAGCCGAATACAAATTTAGCTATTATTGTCTATTAACCTCACCTCATTATAGATAATAGTTAGCAACCTACCCCCTTTATCCCCCTCCCTTACCAGGAAGGGGGAAATAATTTTAAAAGAGGGACTAGCGTCCCTCTTAAACACCCCGCTCTCTCAGGATAGGTTGTTAAACGAACTCGCCTGCTATGTGTATTATATGCTATAATATGGGGAGTTAATCGGTCATTTATTAACTCTGTCCCCTTATCCCTCCCCGGGATAAGGGAAGGTAGTATGTTTCCTTAAGTTAATGCTGTTAGTTTGATTGAGCTACGGGAGTAATAAGATGCAGGTTAAATACGCTGAATTTGCTGAGATGTTCCAACCGAAAAGGATAATTGATAATCCTTCCGATGAAAAACTCAGGGAGTGGGCGCTGGAGCAGGGGGGAGTCATAACCGAGTTCGGTAACCTTGCCGTAACCACACAGGTAAGGAACAGGATTGCCAAGTTTACCGAGGTGGTGATGGGTGAGCTTGATAATGAAGACCGAGAGCTTGTCCACAAGGTTTTGGAATATCTAAGGGACAAGGAAATGATTCAGCTGGATAGGGTGATGTGTCACACTCCGGGCTACAAAAGGAGTTGTCGTGTCTATGTTACTGCTGACTATCCCCGGATACCGCTGATGTGGGGCAATACACTGTTTCCTCCCGAGGGAGGCGAGCCTGACTTTGTTACTATTACTGTTGCTGAGTGGCCGGAAAAGAAAACCATAGTCTTTCCTGAGTCCGGGGTAACGCTGATTCTGGGCAGTGACTATAAGGGTGAGAATAAGAAGGCAATGCTTCGTCAGGTTATGTACTGGGCGAAGACGGAAGGGAATCTCGGGCTTCACGCTGCCAGCAAGGTTATCCGGGTGTTCAGAGATGGCAAGCTGAAGGATTTTGGCTGTCTTCTCTTTGGGCTTAGTGGCACGGGGAAGACGACACTCTCGTGTCACTCACACTGGTTACGTCCCCCGGAGAGGGTAATAATCCGTCAGGATGATGTGACTATACTGAAAGCTGATGGCAGTACTGTAGGCACTGAGGAATCTTTCTATTTGAAGACGGATGGTCTGGAGCCCGGCATGCAACCTCTCCTGTATGCGGCAGCAATAAGCCCCCGGGCGGTACTGGAGAATGTCTGGGTAGACCCAGAAACAGGTAAGGTGGATTTCTTTGATACCACTTTGACTTCCAATGGCCGGGCAATGGTGAAGAGGAAAGACATTGCTTTTACTGATAATGATATTGACATGGAGAAGGTTGACTTTGTGTTCTTTATCACCAGACGTCAGGATATCCTGCCCCCGGTAGTGCGCCTTGGTCTGGAATGGGGAGCGGCTGCCTTTATGCTGGGTGAATCGGTGGAGACCTCGGCTGGTGACCCTTCTCAAGCAGGTAAACAGCTGAGGGTTGTTGGCACTAATCCTTTCATAGTGGGTTCAGAGGAGGAGGAAGGCAATGTCTTTCTCAATATCCTGAGGAATAATCCCGGTATACAATGTTTCATTCTGAACACTGGTAAGGTAGGCGGTGTGGATAGGGGACAAAAGATAACGGTAAGAGACTCGGTGAAGATAATGGAAATGGTAGCTCGTGATAAGATTACGTGGAAAAAGGACGATTTCTGGGGCTATGAAGTGCCGGTTAATATCCCCGGAGCGGAACTTAGTCGATTTGACCTGAAAAATTACTACGCTGATGAGGAGATTCAGGAACTCTCAGAAAATTTAAAACAGGAGAGGCTGGAGTGGCTTTCCCGATTTCTGCGACTGGATAAGGATATTGTTAATGCTATTAAGCTGTAAAATACTTTTAGAAATGTCTAACCATTAATAGAAAAGCTGGGTATCAACACACCAAGAATACCCAGCTTTTCCGCCATCCCAGTATCAACAATAGCAGCCTTAACTCTTGCCTATTCTGAACATCTTGGTTCCACATGCGGGACATACACCTTGAGTCGCCGGCTTGCCATTTTTCATAGTTATGCTCTTGGCATCTTTCATTTCCCTTTTAGCTCGGCACTTCACACAATATGCTTGCATTTGTTCACCTCCTTTCTCGTTTATGAACGATAAACTATTTATTTCTGAATGTCAATAGCTGTTCACGTATATTTAAGAAAATTTGTGGGTAAGTTTAGGAAAAAAGTTTAGCGAGAAATACTAAACGTATAACTGACACCAACTTATTAGCTTGGAGCGGGTGTTTTCCCATTGATTCATTTCACATAAAAAGGAACCCTTGCACTCCACGTCTTTTTGTGCTACTATAATTAGCAATCTGGCATTGAGACTGCTAACTATGATTTAGGGATAAGCCATCAAAAATTCTTGAAGTGGTGGCATTGACTCCTGTTGTATAAACCCGTTCCCGCGGGTACAGGAGACTTTCAGTGAAGATTGAACCTGGAAATTGCTGGGGAGACCAATTGTGGCAAGAAGCGGTAACACCGGTGGTAGTCAGCAGCGTCGTTCTCCATTAAAAGCGGTTATTCTGGTTGGTGGTGGAGGGACACGGCTGCAGCCGCTTACCAATTATATGCCCAAGCCGATGCTACCAGTGCTAAATCGTCCCTTTTTAGGACATACCATCGCTTACCTCAGGGAATGCGGGGTTGACAATATTATTCTGGCAGTGAGTTATCTTGCTGAGGTTATTCGTGACTATTTCGGTGATGGCAGTAGTTTGGGAGTAAATCTGACCTATACCGTTGAGACTGACCCGTTGGGCACTGCCGGGGCGGTGAAGAATGCCGAGCCGTACCTGAATGACACCTTTACTGTCCTCAACGGGGATATTTTTACCGAACTGGATATAGCTGATATGCTTGCCTTTCATCGTCGTCAAGGGGCAGTGGCAACCATAGCCTTGACCTGGGTGGATAATCCCTGCGCCTTCGGGGTGGTTGAAACTGGTAGTGATGGCAGGGTGAGGCGCTTTATTGAAAAACCGAGCGCTGACCGGGTGACGACTAACTGGATAAACGCCGGCGTCTATATCCTTGAACCGGAGGTTCTGGAGCACGTACCGGCAAATAGCCATTATATGTTTGAGTCGGGGCTCTTCCCGCTTCTCCTTGAGCTTGGTCAGCCTATCTATGGTTATCCGTTTCGTGGCTACTGGCTTGATATGGGAACACCGGAGAAGTACCTCTGTCTTAATTGTGACCTTTTGTTGTCAAAAGCGAAAAGCGCTCTTACTGGCGATTTGAGCCGGGACGGGGTAAATTGTGACCAGGATACCACCATTCATCCTTCAGTTAAGATAGTGGGGCCAGCGGTAGTTGGTAGTAAATGTCGAATCGACCAAAAAGCATATATTAAGGGACCGGTGGTTATCGGACCGGACTGCTGTATCGGCGAGGGTGCTAGCATAGAGAATACGGTACTGTGTGAAGGTGTTCGTGTTGGTAGCGGGGCTAGACTTAAACAGTGTATTCTTGGTGGTAATACCAGTGTAGAGGACAACGCCCGGATTATTAAGCGTGTGGTCATTTCCGACCGTGATAGTACGGCTCAGATTGAAAGTCTGGGATGAATTATTATATCAGGAGGCAGAGTAGCCCATTTTAAACATGGTGCGGACAAAGTTATGACTGGTAATGAAGAGACAGATAAGACAACCGAAGCAATGAAGAAGGAGGAAGGGAAAGTGGAGGTAGAAGAAACCGGGGAGATAACCTTCAGATGCAAATTTTGTGGAGAGTCTAAACCGATTGGGGAAATGAAGGTTCTAACTGCCTTTTTCCCTCCGCTTATTGCCTGCCGAGATTGCGAAAAGGAAATGCAGTAATCATTAAAATGCCTGAATTGAGAGGATAACTGAGGAGGTTTCCATATATATGCCAATCTACGAATACCAATGCGAGGATTGCTCTTGCCGATTTGAGTTAAGGAAAAGCTTTAGTGATAAGTCGGCGGTAACCTGCCCGCAGTGTGGGGGTAAAGCCAGACGTATTTTCTCGCCGGTACCTATAATTTTCAAAGGGTCAGGGTTCTATGTAACCGACAAATTAGCTGAGGAAAGAAGATTTAAGGGCAGGCGGGATGGAGATAGACCGGCTGGTATGGGTAAGGAGACAGAGTTTCCTAAAGGGGGTAAAAAGAAAGCCAAATCATGAAACTATGTGTCAAGAAAATCTACTGCCCCGGTTGCCGTAGTCTGGTCAAATGCCAGGAACAAAAGATTAACAACAATACCCGGGTGGTGTGTTCCAAGTGTGGCAAACTGCTCCGCATCTGGGATGGTATCACCTGGAAATATGGATGATGAGGTGCATGACATTCAGCATTATTGAGTAAGCCTGATTTGAGAATCAAAAAACGCCCCGAGCTAATCGGGGCGTTAAAATTTCTGGTGGAGACGGGGGAGAGTCGAACTCCCCGTCCAGAAGGAGCTACCCAGAATATCCTACAAGCTTAGTCAGCTCTTTTATCTTACCCGGCTAACCTCTGCTGACCGAGTTTAGCCAGGCCAGGCGATAACTCTTTCACCACCCTTATCGCCATCCGGGTGGCGGCACCTCAACTTTTCGTCACCCAATCCCAACCCGTTGAGGTGGGGTCAGGTTGGATGTGTTGCCTATTTAGTTAGGCAGCATAAACTGGTTGAGTTTCGCCAGTTACTTTTTGCTACTTGTTTTATGAGGGTAGTAGCACCTCAGCTTGCAATCCTGTAGTATACTCCCACTGTCGAAACCACGCGTCCCCATTTTGCTACGGACAGCTTAAATATAGACTACCTCCTTTGATACCTGTGTACTTTTATAGCTCGCCCTATCTCTCTTTCTGTCTCGCGACGAATTATAGACTCTCGTTTATCGTATAACTTTTTACCTCTGGCTAACGCCACCTCAACCTTGGCGATGCTGTCTTTAATGTATAGTTTGAGCGGAACTAAAGTAAGACCCTTTTCCAGAACCTTGCTGGTAAGATTGCCAATTTGCTTACGGTGTAATAACAGCTTTCTAGCTCGCTTTGGTTCATGGCTTGAATAACTACCAGCCTCATAGCGAGCGATATGAGCGTTCAACAACCATAATTCCCCGCTCTCTGGTCTAACATAGGCATCACTTAAACTGACTCTCCCTGACCGGATTGACTTTATCTCGGTTCCGGTAAGGGCAATACCAGCTTCTATGCTATCCTGGATATGGTAATTGTGATAAGCTTTGCGGTTGGTAGCTACCGTCTTTATACTCACATTTAATTATACCATATACGGGGTTAGGTATTGAAGACAAACTCAAACCGGCTACCCTGGGTGCAGTGCTAATAATTGATGAAAAACCTCTTAGCGAAACCGGGAGAATTTACATAAGACCTGTTTTACTGAACCTCAATCTTGGTTTTCCTCTTTTTTCCCCCAGGCTCTTCTGCCCTCTCAATTGTCTTATCTAACACGTCGCGCAGGGCAAGCAAAATTTCCTTTCTAGCTGACCGTAGATGCTGTTTGGTGGAATCGGGTAGCTGCCGGAACTGTGGTGACTTGAAGCGTAGCACAACCTCTTCCCCGGGGTGATGTTCTATCTCAAAGATGCTATTGCTCATAGTTTTACCTCCTTAACTCCAACTGAGTCTCTATCGTCTTTTGGTCTCTGTTTTCTTTGGATTGAACTTAACCCTTAGTTTGCCTTCCTCTATCTTTGCCTCGTTGACCGTTGCACCGCGAAGAATATGAGGAAGAATGATATTCCGTCTAAAATCGGCTACCTGGATGGTAAGCTCGTCATCACTCTGGACTAGAGAGATTTTCTCATTACTGGTAAAGGGTAGAGCGAGGCTGAGGATATAGTGTTTGTTCTCCTTCTGGATATCCTGAACTTTTTCTTGGAAAAAGATGGTGGTAGGGTCAGCTTTATCGTACAGTGCTTCTCCCATAGCTTTTAGCATGGGTATGCCTATGACTTCTTGCTCCATGAGGGGGATATCCAGAATGGGTAGTGGGGAGAAGCCCTCGCTAATCATCTGGTGGTATTTTTTCTGGCTTTGCTTCCAGGATTGAAAGTAATTAGCCTTGACTTTTTGGGGGATGAGGCGATTACAAATGATGAGGTCAGTGTTGTAGCCAAAAAGATTGAGATAGGTAAAAGTGCGTTGGGCTTCCTTAATCACCATCTTTTCTGGGTTAACCACCAGGCGTATGGAGGTTTTGCTGGCATCAGTGAGCAGGGCATGCATACTGTTAATTTCAACGTAGAGTTCTTCCATGGAGTTGAGCACCTTATCATCGGGAACAGGTATGTTCCCGATAGCTCTTACCAAGGGGTGGACTACGCTGACGACCTTTCGCCCGACATGGAACATCTTCATCATCCACCACTTCAGCATCTCGGGGAAGCTAAGCAAGCGGAGTGTCTCTCCGGTCGGAGCGCAATCCACGATAATGGCATCGTATTTGCCACTCTCCTGGTAGTAGAGAATGTATAGCAGGTTAGCCAGCTCCTCTATTCCAGGGATGATGGCTACCTCCTCGGCGGCTATCTCGTCCATCCCCCGCCAGGCTAGCAGCGCCGAGACATAGTCCTGGATGGTTTTCCAGTAGTGCTGCATAGTCTGGGCTAATGCGGTTTCCTGTCCCCAGAGGTTGGGCATAATGAGCTGTGGCTCGTTGCCCAGGGGAGTATCAAAGGAGTCGGACAGGCTGTGCGCAGTATCAGTGCTTAGAACCAGGGTTCTGTGGCCCAGCTCTGCCGAGCGGAGTGCGGTAGCAGCCGCTACGCTGGTTTTGCCCACCCCGCCTTTACCGGTAAATAGTATGATTCTCATTGCCTTTTCCATTGTTGACACTACTACCTGAACTAAGTATAATCCCTCTTGGGCTGAGGGGGCAAATATTATGTGCCGAAGTGGCGGAATGGCAGACGCGCTACGTTCAGGGCGTAGTACCCGTAAGGGCGTGGGAGTTCAAATCTCCCCTTCGGCACCATTGTTGTCTGGCGCTTGTAGCTCAGTTGGATAGAGCGCAGCCCTGCGGAGGCTGAGGTCGTGGGTTCAAGCCCCGCCAAGCGCGCCACCGGGCGGTTAGCTCAGTTGGTTAGAGCGCCTGCTTTACACGCAGGAGGTCAGAGGTTCAAGTCCTCTACCGCCCACCATAAAGGTAATTATATTACCTTGAATTAGCTTTCAGGTAACTCGCCCAAATCCTCCAGAAATGGGGATTCTCGTTCACTAATTGGTAATTGTATTGCCCGATTCGATATCCAAGTAGGTATGCCCCACACAACACATTCCGTCATATTGCGTAACGAGCATTGCAACCGGGGAACATTTGAGTTCTCCTTGCTTTTTAATCTTAATTACCGCTGACCATTGCACGAACATCAGCATGTCTGATTTCTTACTATTAAGATTAGACTTTCCAGTTATTATGTTCCTCCGGAATCGTATATAGGCCTGAGTTTTTATCGGCTTCTATTCCGTAAATTCAACCGCCACTTTATTCACATCCCAAAGTGGCTCTATTTTCTCTGTTATCTCTTCTTTTATTGCCGAAACAAACTGGTGGTCTGGAGATAAGTCGATGACTACCCGGACAGTTCCGTTCTTTATTTTAATATCTCGCACCAAGTTGGTGCGTACCAGGTCTAATCCAGCCATAGGGTTCATAACTTTCTTAAGGCGTCTGCGCACCGTCTCTACCGTAGTCGGCTTTCTCTCCTTAACCAGACCGTGGCGCTCTTCATAGTTTTCAATAGCCGAACGTAAACCTTCTACGGCAAGTACCGAGCAATGGACCTTAATTTTGGGAAGTCCTCCCAGGGCTTCTGACGCTTCCTTCCAGGTGATCTTCTTAGCTTCATCCAGTGTCTTTCCCTTGGCTAGCTCGGTAATGATAGAACCGGTGGCAATGTTAGAAGCACAGCCGTAAGATTCGAACTTAACGTCTGAGAGAGTATTTGTCTTAGGGTCAACGTTGATATATACAGACACCATATCGCCGCAGGCTGGGCTGCCCTCTATCGCCTTTCCATCGGCGTTCTCAATCTTACCTACGTTGCGGGGGTGGCGAAAATGCTCCAGTACCGTTTCACTATATGGAAATCTCATTTCTATTCCTCCTATTTTCCTTTTTCTTTGCCCAACGGGCTGATACTTCTCAACTCCTGCACTACCTCAGCCAGCGTATTAACCACGGCGTCGGCCTCTTCCATAGTATTGTAGCGCCCGAAGGTAAAACGAATTGAGCCGTGCGCCCTTTCGTGGTCACCACCAATGCCAAAGATAACGTGGCTACCCTCTAGCGAGCGGCTGAAACATGCAGAGCCAGTGCTCACAGCAAAGCCGTGCATATCCAGATGCAGGGTGATAGATTCACCCTCTATGAAGTGGAACGAAATATTGGCATTCTGCGGGAGTCTCTTCCAGCGATGACCATTGAGGACGGTATCAGGTATCTCGGCAAGTATGCGGTCTATAACACGGTCACGCACTGATTGTATCTGCTCGGTTTCCCGGGTGGTAACCAGTTCTACCGCTTTAGCGAAACCCACTGCGCCGGGTATGTTTTCCAGCCCTGCCCGGAGGTCGAACTCCTGGAATCCCCCATCCACCCACTTGGCTATTTTTGTCCCCTGACGGATATACAGTCCCCCTGTGCCCTTTGGCCCGTGGATGGTATGGGCGGATACTGTGATTAAGTCCACGGGTATCTTCTTCACGTCAAGGGGAACCCTGGTGAAGGTATGCGTGGCATCAGTATGAAAGAGCACTCCCTTATCACGACAGATGAGACCGATATTTTCAATATCCTGGATGGTGCCGATCTCCTGGTTAGCATGCTGGATAGAAACCAGGATGGTTTCGCCGGTGATAGATTCCCTGAGTTTATCAAGGGCAACAAAGCCGTCGCTATCTACATCCAGGTAGGTCACCTGAAACCCTTGCTTCTCAAGGGCTCTGGCGCTGTTAAGTACCGGGAAGTCCTCGATTTTTGACACAATCAGATGTTTCCCTTTCTTGCTACCAAGAGCCAGCGCCACTCCCTTCAGAGCAATGTTTGAGGATTCGGTACTTCCTGAGGTGAAAATAAACTCTTCCGGTGCTGCTCCCAGAGCCACAGCAAGCACTTCTCTGACGCCGTCCAGGGCTTCTCTAGCTTCTATGCCCTGAGAGTAGGCAAACTCCGAGGTAGCCACGGCATACTTATCGAAGAAATACGGCTTCATTGCCTCCAATACGCGTTCATCCAAACGGGTAGTCGCTGAGTTGTCCAGATATACTTGTCTTCTGTCTAACATATCTCCCTCCTGTTATATGAAGAGGGTCACCGTTGATTCCCTGGCCTCATTTATGTAAGTGCCCACTGCACAGTATTCAGAAATCAAATCATCACGCAGGTCTTCTTTCTTTATCCCCATTATCTCCATGGTCATATCGCAGGCAAGGATTTTACCCCCGAGCTCCTTGAAGTCTTGCAGTAATTTCTCCAGAGAAACCACGCCAACCTTTTGCATCTTTCGCTTCACCATCCACTTGCCAAGTCCCAGCATGTTCATCTTGGAGAGTGGTCCCTTATCAAGGCCTCCTTTCTTAAGGCGTTGGAGCCCCCAGAAGGTGAAGTAGAGTGACACTTCCATTCCCATTGCCAGTGCTCCATTAGCTATGATAAGAGCACTGTAAACTTTGTCCATATCGCCACTATGAACTATAATCGTAGCCTTATTAGCCATGGTCATTTCCTCCCTCTACCTGCGTATTCTTATCTTCCAGACCCCATCTTTCTCCTGAAGGTCCATAAGTTCTAGTCCCAAAGCCTTGACCGCCATTGGTATCTCTTTCTTAGAAGCAGGATGTGTTCCGACAACCTCGACTATGTCACCTTCCTTTGCTTTCCTCAGAGCCTTGCGGGTTTCAACCAAAGGGACCGGGCAAGTTTCACCGGTGCAGTCCACCTTTATCTCAGACATTTCTTATCACTTCCCTGCAGATTCAATGATGCTGTCTCGATTTATACTCATATTTTTACAATCTCGACCTTCTATATTGTAGAACAATTGTAGTTTAGGGAATAGCCATCTGTCTATGACTTATGCCGTATTTCATTAATGAAGCTAAAAATATGTCATCCGGGTATGGAAGAGAGTTGAACTTTTCGTTACATCGTTCGATTTAGCCTCCTGGCGTCCGACAATTAGTACTTATTGGGATTAAGTTAATGTCATGTTTTTGAGTAAGCGATGAGTAACTGCTGTATCGCCGGAACTAGCTCCTTCTTCTCAAACAGAAGTTCGGGAACTGTCAACCAATGCTCACCATTAACAGGTTATAAACAGCGGGATAGTTACGGGTAGTTTTTGTCGCTTATAATTCAGGGGTATTCAGTCTATTATGGTTGCTCGTGATTTGTTTGACAATAGGGCGGGGGACAGGGTATTATTTGAAATGCACCAAGTCAATCAGCAGTCTAAAAATATAATGTCATTAAGGGGGTGTACTTGTGACACAAGAATTGTATACTCGTGCCGTTCAAATTGTTAAAGCTAAATTCGGCTTAATTTCCAATAAGCGAGACCTAATCTTTACCCCCGAGTTTTTTGAAGACCCCAATGTTATCCAGTGTCTTTTGACTGATATTTACCGCGTTGATGAAATCCCCTTCAGTGATGACCTGGATGCTTATTTCTATGTATATGATGTTGAGAATGTGCCTCCGACTGTAACGGTAACTGACAAGGAAGTGCGGGTGGTGGGCAACATTAGCCAGCTCGATGCCAAGATGACGGATAGGCGGTACAGCCTTTTCGGCAACCTTGGACTTTTCTTCAGATACTCCTTGGTTACCCTGGAAAGATACCACGATATTTTCACTTTCCATTCCTCGGCAATGTACAACCCTTGTGACAATGAACTTTTCCTCCTCGTCGGTGGCCCCGGATCTGGTAAGACCTGCCTGCTGCTGGAGGGCTTGAAGCGGGATTATCAGATGTTCAGTACTGAGATGACCCATCTTAAGTTTGAAGATAATAAGTGTCTTTTCTTCAAAGGCTCACTCATTGATAATGTGCGCATCGGTAATTTTGTCTATGATTTCCCCGAAGTGCCCCGGTTGCTGAATCTGAAGTTACCCGAGGTTAAGGATGTATGGGGCACCAAGGTAACCATTGACCTGAGCAGTAAGGCTACCAGCGAGGATGTTTTGATTAACCCTAAAGTAACCCTGCTGTTACCTAAAATAGAGGAGGGACGTGAAGAGGCTATTTTTGCTGATGTTACCGATAAACGCAAGCTGGTAAAAGCGCTTTTTGATAATGCTTCTGAGAAGATTGCTCAAACTATTCTTCTCTACGATTCCTTCACCGTAGGCTGTTTGGATAGCCCCGACCTTATGCAGAAACGGCTGAAGGCAATGGAAAAGCTTGTTTCCGGTGAATACACCGAAATTAAGCGAGCCAAAACAATATTGGCTTGCCCGACAAAATGTTTAAAGGAGGTATGAAGTGACTAAAGCATGGGAAGGTTATGTTCCGATTCCAGTTCCTGAGAGGAGTGCCAAACCGCGTACTACAGGCTATACTATGGTCATTGAGAAGGGGTTTGGTCTCAATGCTACCGAGGATTTAATGGAGACGGCTGCCGATTACATTGATGCCGTCAAGAATACTTTCGGCACGGCAGCGTTCGTTGACAGCAGATTGCTCAGAGAGAAAAATGAAATAATAAAAAGCTATGATGTGGCTGTCTATCCCGGTGGCACTTTCCTGGAGGCGGCGATAGCTCAGGGCTGCTATGACCAGTACCTGAAAAGGTCTAAAGAGCTTGGTTTCAGCGCCATAGAGGTCTCTGACGGCACTATTGAGATGTCTCTGGAAATCCGAAAACAGGCGATTGTAAAAGCACTGGATATGGGCTTTAAGGTAATCTCTGAGGTAGGCAAAAAGGACCCGAAGGATGACCCATCTCTAGAAGAGAAGCACAAGATAATCAAGCATGACCTTGCCCTTGGAGTCTTTAAAGTCATTGTTGAAGCACGTGAAGCCAGTAAAGGCGTGGGCATTTATGATGCCACAGGAGCGGTGAAAGAATCTGAGGTAGATGCACTTATCGCTGGTGTCAGTGACCCCAATGACCTGATTTGGGAAGCAGCTATTAAGAACCAGCAGTTGTTCCTTATCCGCAGATTCGGTGCCAATGTTAACATCGGTAATGTACCGCCTGAGGATATTTTGGCTCTGGAAGCGCTAAGATGCGGACTGCGCGGCGACACTTTGAAAACAGCTGTGCAGAAGATGAAGTAATAATCAAGGGGGGGCAAGTATTTTATGGCCAAGATTTATATCAACGAGGACTACTGTAAAGGTTGTAACCTGTGTATACACTTTTGCCCTAAAAATGTGCTTGAGCCTTCAACCAGATTGAGTAAGCGCGGGTTTCCCATGCCGTTAGTAGCCCACATAGAAAATTGTAATGCCTGTGGTGTGTGTGAGCTATTCTGCCCCGACTTCGCTATCGTGGTTGAAAAGGAGGAGGCAGCCAAAAAATGATGACGGCAGCTGATGTTGTTAAAGAGGGAGTTTACTTTGTTGAGGGTGATGAAGCGTGTGCTATTGGCGCTATTGCTGCTGGGTGCAGATTCTGTTCTTACTACCCCATTACCCCGGTTAGTGAGATTGCTGAGGCTATGGCTATCATGCTGCCCAAGCTGGACGGTGTTGCCATACAGATGGAAGACGAGATTGGCTCAATGCATGCCGCTAACGGTGCTATTGTTGCCGGGCTAAAGGCAATGACATGCACCTCTGGACCAGGATGTAGTGTTCACATGGATGGCTATGGCTGGGCAATCAAAAACGAGATACCGGTGGTCATCATTGATGTGCAGCGAGCTGGTCCCAGTAATGGTGTCGCTACCCTCGTTGGCCAAGGTGATTTCTATCAAGCCAGGTATGGACCTCATGGCGGCAACTCTGAAATCATCGCTATAGCACCGTGGAATGGTCAGGAGACATTTGAGCTGATAATTGAAGCCTTTAATCTGGCCCAGATATACCGGTGCCCGGTTATGTTCATGATGGATGAGGTTATTGGACACACCAGAGAGAAGTTGGTGGTGCCGCCGATGAAGGAGATAGAAGCTGGACTTGTTGACCGGATAAGAGACCCGGGAGTGCCGCCAGAAGAGTATAAATCCTTTGGGCATTTAGATACCCCGGAGGCAATTTCAGTCCCCTTCCCGGCAGCGGGTGATGGTTATGGTCTATGTCTTTCTCCGTATACTCATAACGAGATGGGCTACCCATCCACCACGCTTAAGGACCAGGACCGCATGGCGAGGCGACTAATCCAGAAAGTCCGCGCTAATCGCGATAAGCTGGTAAAGTTTGAGTCGGCTTTCCTTGATGACGCCACATCAGTGGTAGTTTCCTACGGATGCTCGGCAAGGTCGTCATTAACTGCGGTGAAGAACCTCAGAGCGGATGGGAGGAAGATAGGCTTTTTCCGGCTGATAACCCTCTGGCCGTTCATGGATAAGCAGATTTATGAATTGGCGGAGCAGGCGGATACCATTTATGTGGTGGAGTGTAATTTGGATGGGCAGTTATCCCGTGAGGTCCAGCGAGCCTCGTCAGGTAAAGCCGAAGTAATACATATTGGCAAGGCTGGTGTTGAGATGCATACACCCTATGAGGTGATGGATGCAATAAAACAGCACTTGTCTGGAAGTAGTAAGGGGTGAAGCTATGGTAACCGAAACAAAAATACATCCGCTGGTTGAAGAATACTTTAGAATTGACCGGATGCCTCATCTCGCCTGTCCCGGGTGCGGGATAGGTATGGTGATGAAATACACCTTAATGGTTATTGATGAACTCGGTATAGACCCCCAAAAGTTTACCTGGGTAACTGGCGTTGGCTGCAGCAGCCGGCTTCCCTATGCTGTCTGGAAGGGTGATTGTATTGATGCTACCCATGGCAGACCGCTGGCTATGGCTACCGGGATTAAGTTAGCCCGTCCCGAGTTAACAGTGATGGTCTATACCGGAGACGGTGACTGTCTATCTATTGGTGGCAATCATTTCATCCATGCCTGTCGGCGAAATGTCCCCATTACGGTGGTAATGTTCAATAACCAGATATATGGCATGACCGGAGGGCAGGTGGCTCCCACCACCCCGCTGGGTTATCAAACCCAGACCAGCCCCTATGGTAACATTGAGGAGCCTTTTGATGGTGCCAAGCTGGCGGCGGCGGCGGGTGCGTCATATGCTTGTCGGTGGACTGCCTTCCAACCCAAACGCATAGCTACCTCCCTCAAGAAGGGACTAACCAGTAACGGCTTTTCCTATATAGAGGTTTTTAGCCCTTGCCCCACCCAATTCGGTAGATATGCTCTTAAGCTCGGCGACCCGGTGAAACTGGCTATGTGGACTCAACAAAATACCGTTGACTTGAAGAAGGCTGAGACGATGACCAGTGAGGAGTTAAGAAGTAAAATAATAGTTGGCGAGTATATTGATGTGGAAAAACCTAGTCTGGTTGACCGGTATGCCGAATTGTTTGAGAAAGCTAAAAGGAGCTAGTATTTGAGATGCGGAAAGAAATCAGGTTAGCTGGCTTTGGTGGTCAGGGGCTAATTCTGGCCGGGACGATTTTGGCTAGAGCTGCCGTGTTGTATGCCGGCAAGGAGGCGGTGCAGAGGCAATCTTATGGCACTGAGGCAAGAGGAGGGGCAAGCCGCTCCGAAGTTATCATCTCCGATGAGACGATTGATTACCCCGAAGTGATTTCAGGCAGAAACGATATCCTGCTGGCTATGGGTGGAGCGGCACTAACCAGGTATCTCAAGGATGTCAAACCCGGCGGAATGGTTATCTATGACCCTGACCTCATCTTAGATGTGCCCAAAGATGTTAATGCCACATTCTACCCGATTCGGGCAGCATCTATTGCTGAAGGTCTGGGGCGGAGAATTGTCGCCAATATGGTTATGGTCGGCGCCCTTGTTGGTTTGACCGATGTCCTGCCTCTTGATGCCGTGAAAAAATCGGTTGAGACGGGTGTAAAAGCAGGGACGGAGGAGTTAAACCTGAAGGCTGTAGATGCCGGTGCCGCTGAAGCTAAGAAGTTAGTGGAAAAGGCTTGAGGCAAACATAATCAAGGGGTTATAAGTGGTGAAGCCCACGCTCGAAGGAGCGTGGGCACAGTTTTAACGATGGCTATTCAAGCTGGGGTTTAACCCTTCATTTCGATGAGCTGTTGCCACAGTTTCTCGTTTACCGGGATGCCTTCTTTTGCTCTCTTCTCACGGGTCATTAGTTCCGGGTCGCCTGGTAGAAGAATCTGGGTAACGCCGGGAGCTTTCTTGCTGGATTTGACCTGTTCCCCTAAGCGTTCTACTCTGTTCAGAAAGTCCTGGGAGCCGTTGAATAGCTGGGGGTCAATAGCGAGGAAGAGGTCGCCCTTGGTGCAAACTTCTTCGGCATGTACCGTGCCTTTAACATCTTTTCCTAATGAGGCACCGGCAAGAGCGCCGGTTAAAATATCAAAGGCAAAAGCCAGGCAATAGCCCTTGGGCCCGGCGATGGGGAGCAGGGAACCAGCCAGAGCTGCGGTTGGGTCCTCAGTATCAAGCCCGTCTTTGTCAATCGCCCATCCCTTGGGAATAGGTTTACCATCCCGTTCGTATTCTATAATCTTACCCCGGGCAACTACACTGGTAGCCATATCAATTACCATAGGCTCTGTTTTGGTTGGAATGCCGATGCATATGGGATTGGTGCCCAGGACAGGCTCGGCGCCTCCTGATGCGCTCATAGCCGGTTCGGTGTTGGTAAAGACGATGCCGATTGTTCCCTGCTTCGCTGCCTGGTCGGCATAGTAACCGAGGAAGCCGATGTGAGAAGCATTTCTCATACTGACGATACCTATGCCGACTTTATGTGCTTTTTCCACAGCCATATTCATGGCTTTCATGGCTACGATTTGCCCGATGCTGTGGTTCGCATCCAGTAAAGCCATAGCCGGGGTTTCCTTAACAACTTTCAGGCTTGTCTTGGCATTGATGGACTTTTTCTCTATTCCCTTCATAAGTCCTACCAGGCGGGAAATGCCGTGAGAATCACGTCCCTTAAGATTTGCCTCAGCCAGGTGGTCAGCAACTAGATTGGCTTCGCTTTCTGTTACTCCGGCTGAGGTCAAAATTCTAGTCACGGTGTCTTTTAGCTCCTGAGCGGTTACAGCTTTCATGTCCTGCCTCCTGTAAAATTTGTTCTGTGTTTATAGCGTATCTCATGCTACCCAAAAAACTCTCAACCTTTAGATTGTAGTGTTAAAGCGCCTGATGGTCAAGATTGCACTTTTGGTTAAGATGTTACGGCTGATAATGGCTAAAAAAGATAGAACGGGAGAGTTTTGGTGATTTAATAGGTTTACTCTTTGTCCTGCAGTGTTTCAGGTTTTGATTTTTACCAAGCCGAGTTATCTTGACAAATCGGGGAGGGTGTGTTATAGTGACACTGTCCCAGGTGACTGAGACAAGGGGATGGGTCGAGGAAGGAGTGACCGAGTAGGTGTAAACCGAAAGGGAGCAACGGAGGCGAGAAGTCTCGGATGGTAAGGTTACCTGGGACGCTTTTTATATGGGGTTTTAATCGTCTTACTTTCTTGTCTGTGCTTATTCTGGTTTGAGAATACCGATAAAAGGCAGGTTCCGATATTCTTCCCCGTAGTCCAGTCCGTAGCCCACCACGAATTCGTCGGGCACCTCAAAGCCAATGTAATCCAGAGGCACATCCACGAGGCGGCGCACCCGCTTATCTAATAAGGTGCATACGGCTAAGCTGGCTGGTTCCTTGGTCCTGAGGTAATTGAGTAGGTAGCTTAGGGTCATACCCGTGTCCACGATATCCTCCACCATAATAACATGCCTGCCGGTTACGTTTAGGTCCATGTCTTTGGTTATTTTCACCGCAGAGCTATTTCCACCGCCATAATAAGATATGCCCATAAACTCTATATCAAGGGGAATGGTTATCTGGCGGACAAGGTCAGCCATGAAACAAAAAACGCCCCGCAGTACGCCTACCATTAAGGGGTGACGGTCAGCATAGTCTTGAGATATCTGCCCGGCTAGCACGTGTACCTGCTGATGAATTTTGGCGCTGGAGTATAGCACCCGTTTGACGCCGTGACCTCGGGCTTGAGCTAATGGACCATAGCCGAACTTTGCCAGCAAGCGGTCAAAGTCCTTCTTGTAGAGCAGGGTTATCTTGACTTCGGGGTATAGTTGCCGGAGACGGCGCAGCTTACGGTTCTTTTCGGTGACCAGGCTCTGCTTGAGGGTGGTAAGCTCCACATACAGGTCGAGACCCGGCAGGTAGAAGTCAGGAGTGAACATCTCGGTTATTCGGTCACCTTCCCAGTTCAGGGGGAAGGAATGAGGCTCGTATACCCATTCTATGTTGTAGAAATCCAGTATGTGAGCAAACTCTTCTTCGCTGGGGTGAGCGAAGGTTGCGGTTCGGGCATGGCGTAATGCCATCGCCTCAGCTTCAGCCTGGCTGATTTCCTGCGGTGCTTCTTTTTCATAGCGGATAGCGTCACGCTGAATAGCCACCGATGCCAGGTTAGCCATGGCGGTTACAAAGTTGATGTCTTCGTTGCTGAATTCAGTGGGTTCTCGGGTATAGACTCTGAGGCTGCCCACTGCCGTACCATTGATGGTGAGGGGCACACCCAGTATCGAGGTAATGCCAGCCTTAGCTGCCGGCCCGGGGTATTGGACACGGCTATCCCGGTTAACATCGGCAATAGCCACTGGCTGTCCCTCCAGCACCTCCGCCAGACTCTTGTCGGTATCAAGCATGTTCTTGCGTAGATAGTACTGTGGCAATCCCCACGAGGAGCTATGTATCAGTTTCTTTCGGGTAGCATCTGGTAATACCAGCGAGACACCAGCCTTGGTGGCTCTGGCTGTAGCCCGGACAATAGTGTCCAGGGTTTGTTTTAGTGCTGTGTCAGAGTTAAGCGCTGCCGATGCCCGCCGCACTGCCTTGTAGTAGGTTCGCTCTTTGCTCCCCGCCAATTTACCCCTCCCAGTGGCATTGTAGGTAAGTTAGGTTTATCTGTCAATTAGCCCAATTAAAAACAGAATGGCTCCCGAGGTAGGATTCGAACCTACGACCAAGCGGTTAACAGCCGCCCGCTCTACCACTGAGCTACTCGGGAGCGTTGGATATAATATCTGGCTGCCGAGCCTGGATTCGAACCAGGGCTAGAGGATTCAAAGTCCTCCGTGCTACCGCTACACAACTCGGCAGTACATGGTGCCGAAGGTCGGGCTCGAACCGACATGAAGGTTGCCCTTCAACAGTTTTTGAGACTGTCGCGTCTGCCTATTCCGCCACTTCGGCTTGATTTTCTATATGGAGCGGAAGACGAGATTCGAACTCGCGACCTCTTCCTTGGCAAGGAAGCATTCTACCGCTGAACTACTTCCGCCTATTTTACTGGTGCCGAGGCCCAGAGTCGAACTGGGGACACGCGGATTTTCAGTCCGCTGCTCTACCGCCTGAGCTACCTCGGCACAGCCAACACCAGCGCTTGCTCGGTTATTATATCACAAACATCCCACTTGGGCTAGACAGCACCCTCAGATTTTGACCTGCTCTGGAAGTTGCCGTCTAAGGTGTTGACAACCACGGCTTAACGGGCTAAAGTTCGTGCTGAAGGGGGTGATAAGTCCAATGAGAGAATATAAATATTCCATCGATATACCTCATTCTGTGGCTCGGATATGGGCGATAATGAATGATTATGACAGGTGGTCGGAATTTACTAAGCCGCTGGTTACCGGCATAAAGGTTGTTGAGCCTGGTGATGCCACAGGTAATGGTCTTGTCCGGCATGTTAACTATAAATTGCCCCTTGGTTTCAAGGGGAAAAGCATTGAAACAATAAGTGATGTTACCCCCGGCGTGGGCTATACCTATACCTCTCGCAAAGGGACGGTGGGGAAGATAAGACTGGAGGGACTGGGTCCGAAAAAGACAAGGTTACATTTTGAAGAAAAATTGAAGTTGAACCCTCCGTTTAGCTGGTTTGAAGGCAGACTGCAGAAGTTTATGGAGAAATACAATAAGAAAACCATGCTAAACATGTCTAAGTGGTTAACCAAGCACCCTGAATATAAATGATTAAGTTTAGCAGGTGCGATGCGGTTTTCCCCTGATTATTGGAGGAAGACAGAACGTTATCCTCTGGCATTTCTCTTGAGGTCATTGGGGAGAGGGGTTGTTTGCTAACCTCACCCCCTTAATCTCCCTCTCCTTGCGAAGGAGAGGGAGAAGCGACTTTAGAGAGGGGCTTTGCCTCTCTCTTATCTACACTCCCCCCTTCCCTTATTAAGGGAAGGGGGTCAGGGGGATAGGTTGCTAAATGACATCGTTGACGAGAAGTAGTCGATGAAATCACGGGGTGCTGATGCCGGCAACAAGAGAATCTGGGGTCTCAACCCCAATGTCTTCTTTCTGGGTCTGGTCAGCCTGCTGACCGATGTCTCCAGTGAGATAATATTTACCCTTGTCCCCCTGTTTTTAGCCAATGTGCTGGGGGCAGCCACCACTGTTATCGGTTTTGTCGGGGGATTCTCGGAGAGCACCGATGCCATCTTCCGGATATTCAGCGGCTGGTTCAGCGACAAGGTTGCCCGGCGTAAGCCCCTGGCAGTGCTGGGTTACAGCCTTTCTACCGTTGCCAAGCCCTTTATGTATATTGCTTCAAGCTGGGGCATGGTCTTAGGGGTCAGGTTCGGCGATAGGGTCGGGAAAGGCTTTCGCACTTCGCCCCGCGATGCCCTGATAGCTGATTCGGTATCGGCTGAGGAGAGGGGCAAGGGCTTCGGATTGCACCGGGCGATGGATACCTCTGGTGCTGTCCTTGGGCTGGCTATTGTGGCTATCATTGTCTACCTTGTTCAGGGTGGAGGATTAACACTCAGTCTGGAGACCTACCAGTGGATGGTGCTGGTTGGCGTTATTCCCGCAGTGCTGGCGGTACCGGTGTTGTTTTTCTTTGTCCGGGAGCGCAGAAAGAAATCCTCAGTAGAAGTTGGTGGTGGGTCTGGGGTAGCCTTAACCGGTGATAGAGGACTATTCCGGGGCTGGGATGCCCGGTTTAAGCTGTTTCTGGCCATTATGGCGGTGTTTACTCTGGGCAATTCCAGCGACTTCTTTGTCATCCTGCGGGCGCAGAATCTGGGTTCGTCAGTCCTCTATGTGGCCTTGATGCTTGTCCTGTTTAATGTTACCTATGCGGTGACTTCTCTGCCGGCGGGGATGCTATCGGATAAGCTGGGCAGAAGGCGGGTTATCGCTCTAGGATGGTCTATTTACGCCGTGGTTTACCTCGGTCTGGCGGTTAGCGTCAAGTCTGTGGCAGATATGGCTTCTTTTTGCGTTCTACGGTGTCTACTATGGGGTTGTGGAGGGAGTCGCCCGCGCCTTTGTCGCTGATTTAGTACCTGAGGAGAGGAGAGGCACTGCCTATGGCTTGTATCACGGGGTGGTGGGTCTCACGCTGTTACCGGCAAGCCTGATTGCGGGGTGGCTGTGGCAGGCTTACAGCCCGTCAGCCCCCTTCTTCTTCGGCGCTGCCCTCGCCTTTTTAGCTATGCTGGGGATGATGGGGTTGGTTAGGGAGTAGGGAGGGGAATTTACAATTATATTCGTTATTTTTATGCGGTAAATGGATTTATTAGTTTGTAAATTCGCAAAAAATGCTTGACATAATTGGACAATTGTGATTCAATTTAAGCGGGAAATGTTAAAATAATGGGAGTGAGAAATATGAATAATGAGGTACGCATTATTAATGAATCATATCCAAAGCAAATTTCTAGTGTTTCCTTTGAAGGACATGTAGAGGACGATAAAGTTCAGGTGTTTATTCAACAAGATGGAAATATTGTGGCTCAAGGAGGCGATGTCATATGCACGTCGACTACGCTTTCATCTGCGATTACGCTGAAGCAAGAGATAAAGTAAACGCTCTTGGTATAGGTTTTGATACTATTTTTGCGCCACAGCTTCCTGCTCGTCATCGCCATTTTTATGTAGTTGTCCAACTCCGTTTTGGTGTTACAGAAGTCGGAACAAAAGACGTGGCGATTCATCTCATTGATGCGGATGGTAATGATGTCATGCCACCAATTAATGGACAGCTTCAAGTAAATCCGCCACCTCTTGGGATGCTTGAAAATACCGCACGTCTTACTATGGATTTCGGCAATATTGAATTCAGGAATTATGGTAACTACTCAGTGAGAGTCAGCATCGATAGGCAAGAAGTTGTTAGCATTCCTTTGAGAGTTGCTGAGCCACCGAGAACTGTTTAACAACAAATTATTAAGCGAGGGGTACTATGTATTCGGTGAAAGAAATACGTAAAGCTTTTAAGCTTATGGGTTTACCTTCTGAGAAAGAGCGTAAATTATTTCAAAAAATGGTGACACCAGAGGAAAAACCGGAGCGTTCGTATCTTTTTATTCGAGCCGGTGGTCATTCAAAGACGGAAGATAGGGAAGTAGAAAATGCCAGATTGGAATGAGATACTAAACGAAATAACAGTTGGGGGAAGTATCTATGACGTAGTTCGTCGGGAGTATCTGGCGAAGCTCCATGATGTTACGAATCGCAACATAATTATTTACTATTCTGGATGGCTTCAAAAACCGTTGCTTCCGGGGTCCGAGGTCAATGACGCGGATAAAAACGGATTTATGAATGCCATTCACGGACTTGACCGAAGCAGAGGACTAGACATTATACTTCATACTCCCGGAGGTGAGACTGCGGCTACTGAATCATTGGTAGACTATTTACGGGCTATGTTTGGGACCGACATTAGAGCCATTGTACCTCAACTTGCTTTATCGTCCGGCACAATGATAGCATGCGCCTGTAAAGAGATTATAATGGGAAAACATTCAAGCCTAGGACCTATTGACCCTCAATTTAGAGGTATACCCGCTCACGGCGTTGTAGAAGAATTTAAGAGGGCTTATGAGGAATGTAGCGTTGACCAGCATAAAATACCAGTTTGGCAACCAATTATTGCTAAGTATAGTCCAACACTTATAGGCGAATGTGAGAAAGCGATAGCTTGGTCAAACCAAATGGTAAACGAATGGCTTCTAAATGGTATGTTTAGCGGTGAATCGAGAGCGAGAGCCAAAGCTAATAAAGTAGTGAAAGAACTTGGCGACCATGCTCTTACGTTGTCTCATGCAAGACATATTTCATTAGACAAATGTCGGGAGATTGGACTTAAAGTAAAATCACTAGAGGAAGATGATGAACTTCAAGACGCAGTGTTATCGGTGCATCATGCTTGCATACATACTTTATCCGGGACACCTGCATTTAAGATAATTGAGAACCACCTTGGGAAAGCCTTTATCCAAATTGCTCAACAAGTTGCGGTAAAAATGCCGATGGTGCAATAGTCAGTAGAATAATTTTATCCCAGCACCACATTATCTAGTAATCTCGCCTTGCCGAATTTTACCGCCAGTGACACCAGTGCCGGGGGAGTAACCGTATCCAATTCCTCTAAGGTCTCATTGTCGGCGATGCTGACATAATCAATCTGCGCCAGTGGCTGTTTTTGAATCAGGGCTGTCATCTGCTGGCGTATCTTTTCTGCATCTCTTTCCCCGCTGGCGTATAGCCTTTGCGCCAGCGTAAGCGACTGGTAAAGAACGGTAGCTGCCTGGCGCTCTTGAGGGTTGAGGTAGGTGTTGCGACTGCTCATCGCCAGACCGTCAGGCTCGCGCACCGTAGGCACGGTAACTATTTCCAGGTTCATATTGAGCTCAGCCACCATTTTTCTAATAACTATTGCCTGTTGGGCATCCTTCTGCCCGAAGTAGGCTCTGGTGGGCTGGACAATGTTGAACAGCTTGTTGCAGACGGTAGTAACACCCTTGAGGTGACCGGGGCGGGAAGCACCCTCCAATCGCTCGGTTACTTTAGTTACCTTCACCCAGCTATTGTAGCGGGGGGGATACATCTCGTCGGCAGAAGGGATAAAGACGATGTCGGTTCCTTCCTTGTCCAGTAGAGTCAGGTCGCGCTGGATGTCACGGGGGTATTTAGCCAGGTCTTCCTGGGGACCGAACTGGGTGGGGTTGACGAATATGGTGGCCACCACCGAGGGGTTTTCGGCTCGGGCATGCCTGACCAGTGTCAAATGCCCTTCGTGGAGATAGCCCATGGTAGGCACCAGACCGACCGGCTCGGCAAGCTGTTGCCTTACCTGTTTCATCTTGTCTATGGTTTCAACGACTTTCACCTTATCTACCTCACCCCCTTTCCTCCTTCGGAGGAAATCCTAAATTCTAATATCTAAATTCTAGGTACTTGGATTTTGAATTTGTTTAGTATTTCGTATTTAATGCTTAGGTTTTTCCTTCCCTTAATAGTCTATTTCTTTAGCCCGGCTAGAGTACTCTCGTCTATAAAGAAGCTCTGCTCGTCGGTGGGGAAGCTGCCGGCGGTTACCTCCTTGTAATATTTTTTGATTGCATTTGACATAACACTGGCGATTTTGGCGTACTGTTTAGCATGCTTGGGAACAAAATCAGTATACGAACCGAGAATATCGTTAATCACTTGAACCTGTCCGTCACAGTGTATGCCGGCGCCGATGCCGATGGTGGGGATGCCTATTTTTCCGGTGATTATTTGGGCGAGTTGGCTGGGGACTGTTTCCAGAACAATACTAAAAGCTCCCGCCTGCTCCAGAGCTACGGCGTCTTCAATAAGCTTGGTGGCTGCCTCCGGGGTTTTGCCCTGCACCTTGAAGCCGCCAAACTGGTGGATTGATTGGGGGGTAAGTCCAATGTGACCCATAACCGGTATCCCGCATTCCACGAGTCTTTTCACCTTGTCGGCTACGGTTACCCCGCCCTCCAGCTTGATTGCCTGGGCGCCGGCTTCCTGAATGAAACGGGCAGCATTCTGCAGTGCCTGCTCGATGCTGAGGTGATAGGTCATAAACGGCATGTCACCCACCACCATGGTGTTCTTGGTGCCCCTGACTACCGCTTTGGTGTGGTGCAGCATATCTTCAATAGTTACCGGGATGGTTGATTCATAACCGAGGACTACCATACCCAGGCTGTCGCCAACCAGGATTAGCGGCACGCCTATCTCGTCAACTATTTTAGCCGTGGTGTAGTCGTAGGCGGTGAGCATGGCGATTTTCTCGCCCTTCTGTTTCATAGCCTTTATTTGACTGATGGTAATGCGCATTTTTCCTCCTTTACTTTTTTAGTATGGTTTCTAGCTCTTCTGCCTGTGATTGGTTTATTTTCCCTTTGGCTAAGGCAATGGGGATGGTCTGGAGACCAAGCTCTCGGTAGGTAGACAGCAAGCCAGGGGCTGATTTTTGTAAGGCATCAAGGTGCTTGGTAATGGTTCCGATATCACCGCGGGCGATTGGTCCGGTGAGGCATTGGGGTAGCCCAACTGTATCAAGATTATGGATTGTTCCTCGCAGCAGTGGCATCAGTGCCCGGGTCGCTTTGTCGGCAGGTACGTTGAAGGTCTGCCATAAGTCGGTAGCCAGCTTGACCAGGGTTACCAGGTAATTGCAGGCGATGACGGCGGAGGCATGGTAGAGTACCTTATCGCTCCCTTTTAGCTCTATCCACTCTCCATCAAGGGCAGTAGCCATTTCCTTAAGCGTATTCAGCACGGGCCCCTCAGCCTCTATAGCGAAGGTCGAGCCCGGTATATTGTCTATTGCCTGTTCTACACTGGCGAAGGTCTGCAGGGGGTGGAAGCTGCCCACCTGCGCTCCCAGTTTCTTAGCTGGCTCCAGAATATCGGTAGATGCCGCCCCGCTGCAGTGGACGACACTCTGCCCTTTGCGCCATTGTATTTGAGAGGCCACCGAGGCAATAGCGTCGTCGGGGGTGGTGATGAAGACGAGGTCGGCAGCGTCAGCTACATCCTGACCGCTGTTGAGCACCTGACAGCCACCTACTGCCTGTGCCAGCTTTTCCGCCGATGTCTTACTGCGACTGGATACAGCTACTATCTGGTAGCCTTTGCTCTTCAACCTGACCGATAGGGCAGTGCCTACCGTTCCGGCACCAATAAAGCCTAACTTGAGCATTTTACCTCCTCACTTGAGCTAAACTTTAAATAAAAATGCCCTCTCCGATACGCCGGAGAAGGCACTTTATGATTGCATTTTCTGTCTTGCCGTCTCGGTCATATCCGATCCAAGCGACTGAAATTGTTAACGATGTTTGCTTTAGAAGCTCACCGCCCGGAGGGTCGGTGGCTGATAATTTACGGGGTAATTATATTAGGCTAATGATGAATTGTCAATTTATTAAAGAAGAGATTGCTTAGTAACCTGTTTCCTCCTAGGTATTCATTAGAACCTCACCCCCTTAATCCCCCTCTCCTTTTAAGGAGGGGGGGGGAATAATCTTGGAAGAGGGGCTAGCGCCCCTCTTAAACACCCCTGATTAAGTAGGCTCCTGTCCTCAAAGGGGAAAGAGATTTTAGAGAGGGGGCAAAGCCCCCTCTCATCTCAACACCCCCTTCCCTTGGTAAGGGAAGGGGGTTAGGGGGATAGGTTCTAAACGAACATCTAAGAGGGTAAGGGGGTTGTTAAGCTCATTTCTAAGTCCTGAATCCTAAACCTGAAGTTTTGGATTTTGGTAATTAGTGCTTTGGATTTGTTTAGGGTTTCGTGCTTATAATTTTGAATTTTACTACAGGCTCTGCTCCTTTCCCCCTTTTCGGGGGAGAGATTTTTGAGGGGGGCTCTACCCCTCTTTGTGACTATTTTTTAGAGGGATTAAAAGGGACGGTGTCCCTTTAATGAGTATCTTCCCCCTCCCTTACCAAGGGTGAGGGATAAAGGGGGGAGGTTCCAGATGAATGACTAAAGGGTGAGGTTGGCAAACTACTCTTGAAGAAGAGCCAGTAAAGGTGATATTAAGACCTGGGATTAGCCAGTATCTTTTCAATGACCTTATCCCTGGGTATGAAGGAGATACTGGCTACCTCCTTGGGGTCAAAGCCCATACAAAGGGCTAGCACCTGATTATAATCAAAAACAGGCAACGAATATTTATGGTCATCGCTACCCTTATTTAAGTCTCGTTGTGTTCCGTCCAGGTGCATCAGGCAGGTTATGCAGGAGACAACTATGAGCTCGGCGCTGGTCTCTTCTGTGATGGCATCAAATTTTTTCTGGGTGAATTTCACGGCATCAATGTGAGCTCCATGGCTGAACCCTCCGGCGCCGCCACAGCACTGAGGTTCCCGACTGAAACCCTGGACTTTGGCTCCCAGAGCCTCGACCAGCTCTTTTAGCATTTGCGGTCGCCGCGGATTGTCAAAGCCGACAATTTCACTGGGGAACATGGTGTGGCAGGGATACTGGACTACGGCGTTAATACCATTGAGATTCCTGGTAATGGCATTGCTAATTTTCTCTGTGCCCACCTCATTATAGAGGACATCAATCATGTGATGGGTCTGAGCCGTCCCTTTAAACTCCTTGCCGGCTATTTTCAGCAGTTCGTTAACTCGCTTCTTTTTCTCCTCATCCTGCAGGAGTTTATCTCGTCCCAGCCTCAGCGAGCTGTAGCAGGAGCCGCACTCAACTATGGGGTCAACCCCGCTCTCCTCGGCAATGGCGAGATTCCAGGCGTTAACCGCCAGTCCCGCGATTTCATCTGCCGAAGGAAAGGTGCCGAAGGCAGAACAACAGGCGCAACCCTCCAGGTCTATCAATTCCACCCCTAGTTTGGGCATGGTTAGCCTGATGGCTCGTTCTACATCGGGTCTTATTGCCGGCATATTGCAGCCGAGAAATAAACCGTATTTCACAGCTTTAACCTCTGAACATGAAATCGTTATTTTTTACCAGCTCTGTCTCTCTGAGCATCGCCTGAAACTTTTTCAGCAGCTCAGGGAACTTGACAATGGTCGGCGGCGTTTCTTCCAGCCCTACCGATTTCCTCAGCTCCTGAACTTTCTCCAGCGGTTGGGTATGACCTCTCTGGAATATCTCAGTAACCGCCGGGGGTATGTAGGTCTCGTCTTTCTGGCTCTGCCATCTTCTTATCGCTAAACAGACTTCAAACGGGTGTACTTTCATGGGACACATTTCCTCACATTGCGAACAGGTAACACATATCCACGGTGTCCCTTCTTCCAGCAGTTCGTCCTCCAAGCCCAGCAGAACCATACGAGCTAAATTTCTTATAAGGAGTGGTGGGTCAGCTTCGGCGGCGGGACAGCCAGAAACACAGGTGCCGCAGTTAAAGCAGTTCCTGATATCCCCGCTCTCCTCGGTTATTTCCTTCCACAGATTTTTATTTGCCTTAGCTAAATCAATCATGCTTTTCTCCTAAACTAAAGCTTCTATCTCGGCGAGAATATGCTCATTAGCCAGGTTTTTGATGGAACAGGCCCCCGAAGGGCAGGCGGCAGCACAGTTGCCACAGCCTTTACACAGTAACTCCTGAACCTCAGCTACCTGGTCTTCTTCATTGAAGATAATAGCACTATAGGGACAGACACCAATACATATCTGGCACCCGGAGCAAGCCTCTTTATCAATAGAAGCAATGGCTCCTTGACCGTAGATGACATCCTTGGCGAGTATGGTGGCTGCCCGCGAGGCAGCTGCCTTAGCTTGAGTAATGCTCTCCTCAATTAGCTTGGGGCTGTGAGCCAGTCCGCACACGAAGACTCCTTCGGTGGAGAAATCTACCGGGCGAAGCTTGACATGAGCTTCAAGGAAGAAGCCGTCCTCATTCAGCGGCACCTTGAACAAACGGGATAGTTCTTCACTACCCGGTGAGGGGACGGTAGCAGTAGCTAGGGCCAGCACGTCAGCGTCTATGGAAAAGTCCATACCCAGAATCGGGTCGCTGACATTGACCCGGAGAATCTCTTTACCATCCTCGGTTACCGCTTCCACCTTGGGCTTTTCGGTGATATCATAAGGGATGAACAGCACGCCTTTGGCTCTCGCCTCCTGGTAGTATTGTTCCTTGAAGCCGTAGGTTCTGATATCCCGGTAGAGAACATAGATGTTCGCTTCGGGGTTTAGCTCTTTCAGTTTAAGGGCACAGCCGACTGCTTTGCTGCAGCAGGTTCGACTGCAGTAGGGTCTTTCTTCGTCTCTGGAGCCAACGCACTGAATCATAACTATATTTTGGGCAGCGCCAACCTGCGGGTTACCCTTGGCTATCTCTCCTTCCAGTTCCAGCATGGTGAAAACGCTGGGATGTTGACCATACAGGTATTCCTTGGGTTTAAAGACATCGCCGCCACTGGCGATTATGGCTACGCCGTGATTTATCTCCCTGGTCTCTCCTTCGGGGCGCACCATTATCCCGGTCTTAAAATTGCCCACGTAGCCGCTGAATTCCAGAATGTCAGTCTCCTTATAGATATGGATTAACGGCTGTTGCGCAACTTTGTTGATAAGGTCTTTGAGAAAAGCCTGGACATCCAGCCCCTCAATGGTGTGGTAAATCCGGTTGGCGATGCCACCAAGCTGGGAAGCTCTTTCCACTAAATGAACCTCAAACCCCTGCTCCGCCAGATTCAGAGCACTGGTCATACCGGCAATACCGCCACCGACAACCAGAGCTGCATGATTTATCTCCAGAGGCATCTGCCTCAGCGGCTTAATCAGTCTTGCCTTGGCTACCGCCATTCTTACCAGGTCTTTAGCCTTTTCCGTAGCCTTATCTGGCTCATGCGTATGTACCCAGGAGCACTGATTCCGAATGTTAACCATCTCAAAGAGGTATTTATTGAGTCCAGCCTCCCTGATTGTCTCTTGGAACAAGGACTCGTGGGTTAGGGGGCTAGCAGCAGCAATCACTACCCGATTTAGATTGTATTCTTCTATTTTCTCCTTTATCCTCTGTTGGGTGTCTTGTGAACAGGTAAAAAGGTTTTCATCAGCGAAGACCACACTGGGTAGAGAGCTGACATATTCTCTAACATTGGGGACATCCACCACCCCACCGATATTAGTACCGCAGTGGCAGATGAAGACCCCGATGCGTGGTTCCTCACCACTGACATCTCTCTCCGGTGGATATTGTTTTTCTGCGGTCAGGCTATGTCGGGATGAGGCAAGCAGTTGTGCAGCCTCGCTGGCGGCGGCGCTGGCTCCCATTACTGATTCCGGGATGTCTTTGGGACCGCTGAACACGCCAGCAGTAAATATACCCGGTTTGGAGGTGGTTACCGGGGCGAAATCTCCTGCCTGACAGAAACCATACTGGTTAAGCTCCACTCCCAGCTTTTTAGCCAGCTCCTCAGTTAGCGCCGGTGGTCTGAGTCCTACCGAAAGGACTAACAGGCAGAACTTTTCCTCCTTTATTTTATTCTCATCAACATACCTGAGGATGAGGTCTCCCTCGCTGTCCTGATAAACACTGTGTATCCTTGACCTTATGAATCTAACTCCTTGCTCTTTCTCGGCTCGTTCATAATATCTCTCAAAACCCTTACCGTGAGTCCTGATATCTATGTAGAAGATGGCAGTTTCCAGAGGGATTGAGCTGTGCTCTTTAGCCACCATAGCTTCCTTAATAGCGTAGGTACAGCATACCGATGAGCAGTAGCTGTTGGCGGCAATATGGGTATCTCTGGAGCCAACGCATTGAATCCAGGCAATCTTCTGCGGCGGTTTCTTGTCCGAGGGTCGGATGAGCTGTCCCTGGAACGGACCGGAAGCGCTCAGTAATCTCTCAAACTGAATGCTGGTTAATACATTAGGGAAGATGCCATAGCCGTAGTTGGTAAAAATACTGGCATCAAACTCATCAAAGCCGGGGCACAGGATAATTGCTCCTACTTTTATCTCCACTATCTGGTCAGTCTGGGTGAAATCAATAGCCTTTGCCTTGCAGAACATCTCGCAGGCACGGCATTTGCCCTTCTGGAAGTAGATACAGATATCCCTGTCAATAACGGGCACATTGGGCACTGCCTGGGCATAGGGAACATAGATGGCTTTTCTTAGGCCTAAACCCTGTTCAAATTCACTGGGAGCTTTTGACGGACATTTCTCCTGGCAGACCCCGCAGCCGGTGCAGAGCTCTTCGTTAACATACCGTGCCCGTTTTTTTACCGAGACGGTGAAGTTTCCCGGCTCTCCGTTAACATCCTGAACATTGGCATAGGTTATGACCTCAATGTTTCGGTGCCGGGCACATTCCACCAGTTTGGGGGATAGGATACACATAGAGCAGTCATTGGTGGGGAAGGTCTTATCCAGCTGAGCCATAGTGCCGCCAATGGCAGGGGACCTTTCCACCAGGTAAACTTTATATCCCGACTCGGCGAGGTCAAGTGAAGCTTGGATTCCAGCTATACCCCCGCCGACTACCATTACTGCGCCTACTTTATCCGAGTTTAATATTTTCTGGTTCAAATAAGTCCCCTTGTCTAGTGAATCGGCAGAAGTGAGTATTAAGTACCAAGTTCCCTCGCTACAAATTGGCAGGTTCCTGTAGGAACGGTTGCTTGATATCAACCATCGCATTCACTACCAGGTCAGCTAGACCGGTATAGGATAGGTTGTATTTTCTTTCGATATTGTAGTAGTCAAGGAGGTCTCTGAACTGACCCTTACAGTTTGAACAAGGTGCACATACATACTTCCTGATTTCGGGGCTAATGACGTCTTTGAAAGTTTCAAGAAGCTGTTTTATTTTCATCTTTCCCGAGATACAAGACCTCCAGTCGGAGAAGTTCGTATGTGACATGATGGCAAATCCACTTCCGCCACCGCAGCAATAATTCTCCACGCCGTGCGGCTCCATTTCCCGGAATTGTGGGCAGATCTTCCTCATAACTCTTCTCTGAGGTTCAACAATTCCCATTAGTCTGACCATGTTGCACGGGTCGTGTAAAGTAACCGGGAAGTCATTCTTCCGGGGATCGAGCTTGAGTTTTTCATTGCACACCAAATCTGCCAGCAATGGCAAACAGCTTTCTCTTGGGATATTCAGTTCTCCGGTTAATATCCTGTCGGCGATGAGTATGAGTGCCTTATGAGCATGCCCGCACTCCCCGACGACTATCTTTTTTGTCTTTAACTTTTTGGCAACCTGAACCTGTTTGAGTGCTATTCGGGCTAGCTGGATGTCATCATACCAAACTCCGTAATTATCCGCATCGTAGCCAGAAAGTTCACTGGACAACGTCCAGCTTAATCCGGCGGCATCAAAGATGATAGCATAGGCTTCCGGATTCTCCGGCCAAGAAAGGAATTCCCCGGCGTTTTGGATAAACAGAATATCCGCGCCCTCCTTATCAATGGGAATCTCTATCTTTTTGCCTGTTTTTTCTTCGATGTCCTCTTCCATGAAATCCTTAATAATATTTACAAACGCTTCTGGTTTCATACCGGTGCTGGAGCCCACTTGCAATTGCTGAACGGTACCCAATTCGTGGAGTTCCTTGGGGGCAATACCCATTTCTTGACTAAACAGCTTCCTAATTTCGTGAGTTATTAATCCGTTGTCAATGCCTACGGGGCATGCCTGAGCACATCTGCGGCATAAGGTACATCTATAGGCTAATTCGGCCAATCTGGCGATGGTGGTCCAATTGAGGTCAATATCATTTCCGGTGAATTTAGCAAACTTTCCGCCCTTTTTCAGATATTTGTTGATAATCTTACGCAGCACCTCAGAGCGATAGATAGGGCGATATATCTCCTGTCTACCGCTGGCAAGGTATATGGGGCAAGATTCGCTACAGGTATGGCATTTGACACAATTTTCCAGCGAGAGCATTAAGGGCTGGAGAAAGGTCCAGTTATCTTTTCGGGATAATAATTTCTTGAGGCCACTGAGGAAGTCTTTGACCGCTCTTTCCTCCTCCTCTTTGCTTTTCAGCCTGGGTAGACCAATAGCGGATACTCCATCCAGCGAGCATTCATACCTCTTCTTCTGGTCTTCCGTAAGTGGCTTGATTGGTGGCGATTTGCTATCCGAACTTTGTAGATAGGGAAGGCTCATCAAGTCTTCTGGCTCGATGTTGACCATCTGCTCGCTTGGCTTACCTATATCTTCAATTCTTACTATTTTTCTTCTCTTCACCATGTTTTACCTCCGATACAGTCTCACTCGCTGCAAGCTCGCTCCATCTCTTGCCAGGCTGGATATGAGAAGCTGACCAACTAACGGGTTGATTGAGGAGCTCTTCTATCTTCTTTTCCATTTCACCCTTCCTGACGTTTGGTTCATCCTCCCAGCGCACTCTGTGGAAGGTAAAATATTTGGCAATAGAGTGTGTCATTCGGGTGAATGGCATGTAGATAAGGAACAGGCAAACAATCATGATATGGGTGATTATGGCTGGGCTCATAGCGGGCATGGGGTTTAAAGTAATCAAGCTCTTCATATACTCTCTGGCGATGTGGAAGGTTGGGTCAGACAATAGCCACGCAACCAGTCCACTCGCAAAAATGGCCAGTACAAACGACAGGTTGAAGTAGTCTATCGGGGTGGTATAAGTCTTCAAATTTTCGTCAACTGACCTTTTTATAAGCAAGCTCATGCTTAGGATGGTTCCAATCATGAAGCTAGCTAATCCTGCCGCCAGGGTCAGATAGTAGATTATCTGGCCCCAAAGGCTTGCTGACCCGGCGGATATGGGCAAATCAGCTAGCGTGGCTAATGCACCGATAAGAAGCACGACAAGCCAGACAACGAACAAGTAGCCTGCGATATGGAAGGGATACACGAAGTACCAGATTTGTCTATTACGATGGTAGTAGCCTCTAAAAAATAGAAATTCCTTCGCCATGAAGGTAAGTTCACCAATGAGGCTCTTTTTACGCGGTTTAGTCCTCCAATCTAGCTCCTCCAGATAGGAGCCGCCAGATTTATGCCCGACCTCATGGGCAACTGGATAAAGCTCCCACCTTAAGTGTATAGGCGCAGTAGCATATCTGATTGCCTTCACCGCAAAGCCAGCGAAAAAGATGAGAATAGTCACATAAGATACCACGTGTAGCAGCGAAATACTGTCCATCATTTTCCTTTCCAGCAGCCCCAGGATAACGCCAGAGGGTTGAAGAGTCCAGCTATGAGCACTGCGGCTACTTTATTAGATATCTGATTCAAGAAAGACCTTCCCGGTTGAACGAATCAGTCAGATTAGTAATAATAACCATTATTAATTATAACTAATCTGCTCTATTTTGTCCAGATAATTTGCTCTCCTTTGTCGTTTGAGTCAGTTGAAGAGTGTTGAGTACCCGGCTCGCAACCTCTGCGGTAATCTTGATATCTTCCTCACTATGTGCCAGAGAAACAAAGGCGGTCTCAAACTGGGAAGGCGGCCAGTATATACCATTAGCCAGCATTTGCTGGAAAAAGCTACCGAATAGCTCGGTATCGGCCTGGCTGGCGGTTTCATAATTGGTTACCGCTTCTTCGGTAAAGAAAACGGTTATCATTGAGCCTATTCTTGATACCTGTACATCTATCACCGACTTATCAGCAGCAGAAGCAATGCCTTTTTCCAGGAGAGATGCCCTTGACTCAAGCTGTTTATAGACACCGGGTTGACCTAATATTTTTAGTGTCTCAATGCCTGCAGTCGTGGCGATAGGATTCCCGGAAAGTGTCCCTGCCTGGTAGACCGGACCCAGAGGAGCTACCATCTCCATAATGTCGCTTCGTCCCCCATAGGCGCCGATGGGTAACCCGCCACCAATAATTTTACCTAAACAGGTGAGGTCTGGGGTTATGTTGTAGATAGATTGAGCCCCGCTATAAGCCACCCGGAAGCCGGTTATCACTTCATCAAAGATAAGGATAGCTCCCGCTTCTCGAGTCAGACTGCGGAGGCGCTCCAGAAATGGGGGTCGGGGTAACACCACGCCCATATTACCGGCTATCGGTTCCACGATTACGGCAGCAATCTCGGAAGCAAACCGGTCAAAGAGTTGCTCCACTGCTTCGGCATGGTTGTAGGACGCCACCAGGGTATCAGCGGTAAAGGAAGGAGGAACCCCGGGAGAGGTGGGTATGCCCAGGGTTGCCATTCCTGACCCTGCCTTGGCGAGTAATCCGTCGGAATGCCCGTGGTAGCAGCCGGCAAATTTCACTACCTTGTTTCTACCGGTAAACGCCCGAGCCAGCCGGATGGCGCTCATGGTAGCTTCTGTGCCCGAGTTAACCAACCGCACCATCTCAATGGAAGGCATAGCGGAGCAAATCATTTTGGCTAGTGTTGTCTCCAGTTCCGTGGGGGTGCCAAAGCTTGAACCGTGCTCCACTGCCGTCTTGATTGCTGTTGTTATTTGAGGATGAGAGTGCCCCAGGATAAGCGGTCCCCAGGAGCATACATAATCAATAAATTCATTACCATCCTCATCATATAGCCTGGAGCCCTGCCCCCGCTTCATAAAAACCGGGGTTCCCCCCACCGCCTTGAAGGCACGCACCGGGCTATTGACGCCTCCCGGCATATATCGTTGAGCTTCGGCAAAAAGTTGCTTTGAACGGCTTAAATCCTTCATATCGTAAATCTCAGACAGTTTGCAGCCAGCGGGCTACATCTTTAGCATGATAGCTTATAATTATATCGGTTCCGGCTCTCTTAATACTAGTCAGAATTTCCAGAACTATTCTCTTCTCGTCCAGCCAGCCCTGTTGAACCGCTGCTTTCACCATAGCGTATTCGCCGCTAACATTATAGGCGACTAATGGGTAATTGAAGGTTTCACGTACCTTACGTATCACATCCAGGTAGGCTAGGGCTGGCTTCACCATAACCATATCTGCACCTTCGGCAATATCCTGTTCTATCTCCCGCAGGGCTTCCCGCCGGTTGGCTGGGTCCATCTGGTAGGAGCGGCGGTCACCGAATTGAGGTGTCGAACCAGCCGCTTCACGGAAGGGACCGTAGAAGGCGGAGGCGTATTTGGCAGCGTAAGCCAGGATGGGGATGTTGTTAAATCCGTTTCCGTCCAGTGCCTGCCGGATTGCCTTCACCCTGCCGTCCATCATGTCTGAAGGAGCTACCATATCAGCCCCGGCTTCAACATGAGATAGGGCTGTTTTAGCCAGTAGCTCCAGAGTCTTATCATTATCAACGTAACCGTTGACGACAACACCACAGTGACCATGGCTGGTATATTCGCAGAGACAGACATCGGTTATTACCAGCAGTTCTGGTGTTGCCTTTTTGATGGTTCGTACCGCTTGCTGGATAATACCTTTAGGGTCATAGGCTGAGGAGCCGATTTCATCCTTATTCTCCGGAATTCCGAAAAGCATTACCGCTGGAATGCCCAGCTTGGCTATCTCCTCAACTTCTTGGGACAGCAGGTCGGTGGAGTAGTGATAAACACCAGGCATTGAGGTTATTTCCTGCTTTACCTGACTGCCCTCAGTAACAAATAGGGGATAAATAAAGTCGTTGATATCAAGCTGGGTCTCTCTAACCATTGCCCGCAGCGTTTCGGTTCGACGCAGACGGCGCAGACGTAGCTGAGGAAAACCGCTCATCTGTCCTCCTTTCTGCCGGTCAGGAAGTATTGTTCTATGGCTTCCACCAGACCGGGGATGGTGTGCTCTGTAGCCATTATATCGGTTTTCAGGCCTTTTTCGTTAAGAGTAGCGGCGGTATTGGGACCGATGCAAGCTATCTTAGCTTTATTTATGCTTTCTCTCTCCTGCCCCAGTATAGTCAACAGATTGGTTACTGTCGAGGCGCTGGTAAAGGTAACCACATCAATTTCTCCATTCAACAGCATCTGTTTTCCCGGTGATGTTTCCCTTTCATTCGTGGCAGTAGTTTTGTAGGCGGTTACTTGGTGCACCTCGGCACCGAGTTTGGTTAAGCCCTCGCTTAATTCCTTACCAGCTATGTCAGCTCTAGGGAGGAGAACCCGGCATCGGGCAATATCCTGGCGGTTAAGTTTGGTGAGAAAGCCCTGGTGGGTATATGTTTCCGGGAGGTAATCGGGATGGAGTCCCCTTTCCTCAAGGGCGGTGGCGGTGGCTGGACCAATAACCCCGACCTTGATGTTGTCTAACCAGCGTGCATCCAGATTTAGGGCATATAATCGTTGGAAGAATACCTCTACGGCATTAATACTGGTGAAGATTATCCAGTGGTAGCTTTTCAGGTTGCGAATGGCTTGGTCTAGTTCCTCCCAGCTGGTTGGTGGACTGATGGCTATCACTGGCATTTCCACCGGTATTGCTCCTCGTTCCTGGAGAAGCCGACTCAATTCCTTAGCCTGATGTCTGGCTCGGGTAACCAAGATATGCTTTCCCCAGAGAGGACGCTTCTCAAACCAGCGTAATTTATCACGAAGCGGGACTACCTCCCCCACCACTATCACCGCCGGTGGTCTGACATTATTCTCTTTAGCCCGGGCAACAATGTTTCTCAGGTTGCCGACCAGTGTCTGCTGCCGGGGAGTGGTGCCCTCCTGAATTACCGCCACTGGAGTAGAAGGTGCTCTTCCGTTTTTTATCAGTTGCTCGACGATTTGTTCCAGGTTATCTATACCCATCAAACAAATCAGGGTATCGGTTGCATTGGACACCTTGTCCCAGGAGATGCTTGGCTCGGTTTTGCTGATGTCTTCATGACCAGTAACCACAGCAAAAGAGGAGGCTCTTCGGCGATGGGTTATCGGGATGCCGGCATAGGCGGGGACAGCGGTTACCGATGATACCCCTGGTACTATCTCAAAGGGGACGTGGTTATCTGCCAGTGCCTCCGCTTCTTCACCTCCCCGCCCCAGGACAAAGGGGTCACCCCCCTTTAGCCTGGCTACAATCTTTCCCTTTTGAGCTTTTTCTATTAGCAGTTGATTGATGTCCTTCTGCTCTCTGGCATGGCAACCGCGAGCCTTACCCACATATATTTTTTCGGCATCAGGTCGGGCGGTATCCAGCAGGCTACTATCAATGAGTCGGTCATATATAATGACGTCGGCTTGCCTGAGGCAATCATGCCCCTTCACAGTAATCAAACCGGGGTCACCGGGACCGGCACCGATTAGATAGACCTTTCCCCTTTTCACCGAACGCCTACCTCTGCGATAAGTTTTAGTGCTCCCATATCTACCATTCTCTGGGCGAGTTGATTCCCTACCCGCTCTGGGGCTAGTGTATCACCTTCCTCGGTAGTGCTGATAATCTTACTGCCATTAATAGTAGCTACCATGCCTTGAAGGGTCAAGGTGTTGTCATTAACGGTTGCCAGTGCACCTACTGGAGCCCGACAGCCCACCCCTAAAGCATTTAAGAAGGCACGCTCAGCAAGTGCACACTGCCAGGTGGGTTTATGGTTAACGGTAGACACGAGTTCTGCCATCTCTAAATTTTCGTCCCTTATCTCTATGCCCAGCGCACCCTGTCCCACCGCCGGCAAGAAAGACTCTAGGGATAGATACTCTGTTATCCTGCTTTCCACACCGAGGCGTATCATAGCGGCGGCAGCTATTATTATCCCGTCAAGTTTACCGCTAGTTACCTTTTTCAGACGGGTGTCAACATTGCCCCTCACTCCGATAACTTTAAGGTCAGGACGGTAGGCGAGTAGCTGGGCAGCACGTCGCAGACCTCCGGTACCGATGGTTGACCCCGGTGCCAGCTCACTAAGTTTTTTACCTCTTGATACCAGAACATCCCTGGGGTCAAGCCGCTCGGCCACTGCTGCCAGTGACAATCCCTGGGGAAGTCTGGTGGTCATATCCTTGAGGCTGTGAATAGCAATGTTAATTCTATTATCAAGCAGGGCTTCTTCCAGTTCCTTAACAAACATTCTTTGCTCTGGCGTTATCTCCAGAGGGATACTTTTATCGTGGTCGCCCTGGGTTATTATTTTGATAAGACTGAACTCAAGGTGAGGAGCAGCTTGTTTGAGTTGAGTGAGCACCGATTCCGCCTGAATCAAGGCGAGCTGACTGCCTCGGGAACCAATAATAATAATATGTTTCCTCAGTTTGGCTTCTCCTTGTCCAAGTGAAAAAGCTCGTTAATCACTTGGGTATAGTTCCGTTTTTGAAGGCTGTTTCTCTTCAGGCACTGTATCGGTTCGTGGAGTATCTTCTGTACAATTGACCTGGTCATAGCTTCCAGGCTGGCTCGTTCTTCGTTGGATAGTCCCGGCATCTTCTTAAGGGTTTTGCTTAGTTGAGCCTGGCGTATGCTTTCGGCTTTGGTTACCAGAGTGGTAATGGTAGGTTTTACCTCATACGCTTGCCAGCGGGAGATAAATCGGTCTGCTTCATCCTCTACCACCTCCATTGCTCTCTGCATTTCACTCTTTCTCTGCTCGCGGTTTAGCTCAACAATATTGGTAAAATCGTTAATGTCATAGAGGAATACATTGTCTATTTGTTTCACCCGGGGGTCTGCATCCCGGGGCACAGCGATATCAATAATTACCAGGGGGCGCTTGGGGCGGGTATTCATTACCTCTTTTACTACCGGAAACCTTAATACCAGATGGGGAGCGGAAGTACCGCTGATAACTATATCCATGGTGCCCAGCACACTGGCTAGGTCCTCCAGGGAGATAGACTTAGCCCCAAGTGTTGCTGCCAGGGCTGAAGCCTTTTCTGGAGAACGGCTGGCTACTGTTATCTGTCTTCCGCCTCTTTCCTTGGCTGCCTTGGCTACCAGACTACCTGCTTCTCCAGCACCAACCACCAGGATTTTACAACGTGAGAAATCGCCAACAGCGGTGGTGGCTAGCTCTACAGCTACCGAGCTTACCGAGAGTGCGTTTTTACTGATTCTCGTCTCCGCCCGTACCCGTCGTCCCACACCAATTGCTTGTTGGAAGAGTCTGCGAAACGGTAAACCTACCAAACCGGCTTGCTCTGCTTGCTTGAGGGCACGTTTCAGTTGTCCCAGAATCTCATACTCACCGATGAGCATAGAGTCGAGCCCCGAGGCAACGCAGAAAAGGTGTTTGATGGCTGCTTCATCATGGTAAGTATAGGTGTATGGTAGCAAATCGGTGTCAGGTAGATTAGCCCAGGATTTAAGGAAGGTAGTGAGTGCTAGCTCAGGAGAATGGTCTTTATCGGTCACAGCATAAATTTCAACCCGGTTGCAGGTAGAAAGAATAATCCCCTGGGATACATGATTACCAAGCAAATGAAGGGCATCCTGAAGCTGGGGGTTACTGATAGTTAATTTTTCTCTAATAGCAACCGGTGTTTTACCGTAGTTGATACCCACCAGGCAAACTTTCATACTGCTTACTTCCCCTTAACCTGTTTTTCCAGATTATTAAGCAAGGTGGTCTTTGCCTTCTCAATTTGACCGGCACGCACCATTTCGATTAATTGGTCTAAGTCAAGCGCATCCTGCCAGATAGTGGCATTGACTTTGACTCTCCGTCGCTTCAGTTCTGAGCGAACCTCGCCAATCAGTTTGACCAGAGATAGATATTCCTTGCCGAAGTCGGACTCAAGCCTGGTTCGGATTTTGCGGGCTAGAGCCGGGCTCTTGCCGGCGGTAGAAATGGCGATGGTTAAGTCACCACGATGGATGCAGGAGGGAACAATAAAGTCGGAGTGCTCCGGGTCATCCACCACGTTAACCAGAATTCCCCGGCGCTTTGCTTCCATAGCGACTCTTCTATTGGTTTCAGCTTCAGCGGTGGCGGCTATAACGATACGGGCGTCCTTGAGGTCTGCTGGCTCAAAGTTTCTCTGGAGCAAATCGATTGCCTTGCTTTCAACTAATTGGCTTAGCTCTGAGCAAAGAGTAGGGGCGATTACCTGAATAATGGCTCCCCGTTCTAGAAGTGCCCTTACCTTGCGCCGGGCAACCTCACCGCCACCAACTACTACGCACTTCTTTTGGTAGATGTTCAGGAGGATGGGATAATAAACCGATGGGTTAAGTCTTTTCATACGGAATATCTAATCCTGTTTCTTTTAAACTCTCTACAACTGAATAATGAGACATGCTCACTGAGACCGGTTTCTTCACATATCTGTTGGATAATATTCTGGCAAGCCTCCCTTGAGCGGCCGTGGATAACAGTGTAAAGATTGTATTTCCATAAGGGGCTAGTCTGTCTCTCAAAGCAATGGCTCACTTCTCTGAAAGTAGCTATCTTTTTCCCGGCACTCTCTATCAGGTCAGGTTGAACCATCCAGCCGCACAGGACGTTGGCTACGAAACCGGCTTTAATGTGGTTGATAGAAGCACTAAGGCGTCGCATCACACCACGTTCCTGTAAGGATTGGCACTCTCCCAGGAATTGGTCTGTGTCCAGTCCCACTGTTGCCGCCATTGCTTCAAAGGGTTTTTCCACCAGGGGCAAATCCTGCTGAAGTTCATTGATTACAGTACGGTCAAGCGAGGATAGCTTGTCTCTCTTGGGCAGGGTACTATTCCTACTTACCGGGGTAAGCCAGCCATCTCCAACCATATCAAAATAGGTTCCTATTTTGTAGAGTTTTAGGGATGGCAAATATAAAAAGTGCTCAGCATACGCTAGGTCACTTAGCCTTGCCAATTCGTTCTGTATATCGTTTTCGGCTGGTAAGGCTAAAGTAAACCAGAGGTTGAAACGGTGCTCTCGTTCATGGCAATGGCTCACTCCGTTATGGCTAGTTATGACCGCTGCTGCCTTTTCCACGTTTTCCGGGGCAACCATCATTGCTGCCAAGGTGGCTTGGTAGCCAAGCCGGCGAGCATCAAGGACAGGACTAATTTCATAAACGATTCTGTGGGTCTTCAATCTCTGGAGACGGTGAAGCACTGCGTCACTGCTAATTCCAGTTTTAGCCCCCAGGGTTGCGAAGGGTTCTCGGTGTAGGGGGAAATCCCTCTGCACCAGATTAAGCAGTTTTCGGTCAATATCGTCCAGATACACTTGCACCTTCCCTTTTTGGTTGATAGAGACAATCCGGCTCAGCCTCTAGAAAGTCTCCGGTAGCCTCATAGGCTCGAGCTCGACAGCCACCACATACCTCTTGGTACTCACAGATACCGCACTTGCCATTGATGTGGGATAAGTCTCTGAGCTGGCGAAATAGGGGAGCATTAGCCCAAATTCTTGGGAAGCTCTCCTTTCGGATGTTACCAGCTTCCGGTGTTAAATACCCGCATCCCTGGACCCGGCCCTGGTGAGATATGAAGCAATAAGCTGTGCCAGCAATACATCCCCTGGTTACGGAACTCAGCGGGTTAAACAAGCTATTCTCGCTGTCAGTATCTTTTTGCCTCTGGTGAACTATCCGCTGGTATTGGGGAGCGCAGGTGGGTTTAAAAAGAAGCTCGTTCTTCAGCTCTGTTTGCTTCTCATAGAACCAGTTCAGGACTTGCTCACGCTCTTTAGCAGAGAGTTGCACTGACTTAAGCCCTTTACCCCGCCCTGTAGGCACGAGTAAAAAGGGATGGAAGGCTACTGCTCCTACTTTAAGCGCCAGAGCAAGCAAATCATCCAGAAAAGGGGCATTCAGCTTAGTAATGGTGCTGTTGATCTGGACTTCAATGCCTGCTTGTTGGGCGTTAGTTATGCCTGTCATGGCTGCTTCAAAAGCACCTGCCTTACCTCGAAATCTATCGTGGAGTTCAGGGATAGGAAAATCGAAGCTTATGGCTGCCCGCAGGATTGAAGCCTCCTTCAGTCTGGCGGCGATGTCCTCTGTGATGAGCGTCCCGTTGGTGCCGATGACTACTCGCAGCCCTCGTTGGGTAGCATAATCGGCAATGTGAAACAGGTCATGACGTAGAAGCGGCTCACCACCGCTGAGGATAAGAATTGGCTGGCCGACCTGGGCAAATTGGTTAATAAGAGAGAGACATTCCTCGGTGGTGAGTTCATCCTCAGTGTAGCCATCCACTGGTGCCCGGCAGTGGGCACAAGACAGGTTACAGCTTCGGGTTATTTCCCAGGCTATAAGCCTCAAGTCAGGGGTATTTGAGTAGTTCCGCTTAAACATACTTGCTCTCACTATACAATCCAATCTCAGCATCGGTTAGGTAGCAAGCCGGGTCATCTGCCCAGACATCGCCGAAGGCTGCCTCAGCGCGAGCTCGCATATTACCATTGCATATGTCCAGATACTGACAGCGGGAACAACGACCATTAAGCAGCTCTTTTCGTTCCCTTAGTTCATGTAGCAATGGGTCCGGGGAATCTGCCCAGATGTCACCGAACTTGCGCTGACGCACATTACCTAAGGAGTGGCGCCACCAGAATTGGTCGGGATGGACATTGCCTAAATCGTCAATGGCTCCTATTCGGATGCCACAATTATTTCCGCCATTTCTCCTAAGTAGAGATAGCGCTTTAGCAGCGCGTTCTGGGTCTTGTCCTTTTAACTTGAGGTAGATATAGACACCATCGGTATGGTTGGCTACGGTGAGAACCTCCTTGGGCTTACCCCGCCGGCACAGGTCCAAGGTGCGTTCACAGATTAGGTCTACTAGTGCCCTGGTTGCAGAATGACTCAGGTCGCCATTATGAAGGTTGCTCGCCCGCCCCGCATAGACAAGGTGATAGAAGCAGATGCGGTCTACACCCTCTCGCTCAGCGAGGTCAAAGATAGCCGGAATCTCCCGGTAGTTAAAAGTAGTAATGGTTAGTCTGAGAGAAGTCCTCATCCCAAGGGCAACGCAGTTTCGGATGCCATCCAATGCTGTCTGGTAGGCGCCCTTTTTACCTCGAAAATGGTCATTAGTGGCGCCAATGCCATCCAGACTTATCCCCACCTCCTCAAAACCAACATTGCGTATCTTCTCAGCCACTTCCTGGGTAATAAGGGTGCCGTTGGTGGAAAGAACAGGGCTTGTTCCCTGCTTTCTGGCGAAACTTGCCAGTTCAAAAATATCCTCCCTGAGTAAGGGTTCACCTCCTGAAAGTAATAGCACCGGGACACCAAATTCAGCTAGGTCACGTATCAGCCCCTTGCCTTCGCTTGTGCTCAGGGTTCCCGCAGAACCCTGGCTCCTGGCATTACTATAGCAATGGAGACAGTTAAGATTGCATTGTCTGGTGCAGTTCCAAACGACAATGGGTCTGGGGGTATCTTTGTTGGGGCGGGTAGTTTTTAGTGTACTAGCGGTCTTTAAGCCGTAACGGAGAGCATCACCCGGTTCAATGACACCACACAATAATTTCGAGACTGATATCACTTTGGAATTCCTCCGTCATAATTGGCTCATAAACTGACGACATCATTATGCAGAATAAGGTCCAGGATGTCATTCATGTTTGCCACCTTACCCACTGCCACCTTATCCTCAAGTTCCAGGTCAACCAGGCATGACCGTCCCGCCAGAATGTTTATCCCTTTTTCTTCGAGACGCTTCAACCGTGATAGTAACGGAGAGCCTTCAGCTACTATCCTCACTGCTGTATTCCAGCAGATAATAGCCGTCGGTCTCTCCTTGCGGTCAACCAGAGCCTCCAGCAAATCAACCAGAATCTGGAAGCTGAGGTTGCTATCACCATAACCACAACCCTCCCCACCCAGCAGAAACACTTTGCCCTTTTGTTCCGCCAATAACGTCTTTCCTCTTTAATCGGGCTCTAATGCTCTGGTATTAGCCAGATTAGTTTGCCCATAATATAGTGGGTATGTATTTTAGAGACAGCCGGTAGGCTTGGGCAGTCCGGCTACCTTACATGCTGATTTGGCTGGCCCACCAGGGAACATTTCGTAAATTGTCTTCAGGTTAAATCCAGTGCTCTTAACCAGCATACGGATTGGCGGGGCAATTTCAAACTTAAGGTAGTAATCTCTGAGGTAGTTTACTACTTTCCAGGCGTCCTCACTCATGGGAGGGCATTCCTCGGTCTTGGCTAAATCCTCAGCCATTTTTTCATTCCATTTATCCGGCTCCTGGATGTAGCCATCCTCATCAATATCAACCTCTATGCCCCCGAGTACAGCTTTTGCCATTAAATTCACCTCCTCAAAACTAATCGTCACAAAGCAGGGCTAAGGCTTTTTTCTCGTGATGCTAAGGACACAAAAGCCTCAGCCCATTGTGGTATACCTAGAGCGTGCAGGTGGGTGTAGGCAGCAAAGACATTATTATATACAATAGCATCTGATTGCCTACCTGCTCCCCGACCCCGCCGCATCTTGTAAGCAAAGGTAAGACCGTCTAGGTTATCCAGTCTGGAATGATGGTATTCATGACCGTGCAGTTTCAATCCTACGGGGAATAACGGGTTCTCATTCACCACTTCTACCTCTACATAGCCATGTCCCTGGGGACGCTGGCATATCTCTACCTGGCGAGGAATCGCTCCTACCATTTCGTATCGCCGGTCACGCCAATAGATGCTCTGGCAGAGGTACATAAGGCCGGCGCATTCAGCATATATGGGTAAACCATTCTTAGCCGCCTGAGCGATATCCTGGCGGAGGTTGACATTAGCCTCCAGCCCTTCAATGAATAGCTCGGGGAAGCCACCGCCCATATAGAGTCCATCAATGTCAGGTAACCTTTGGTCTTGTAGAGAGTTAATGAAGATTAGTTCGGCACCCGCCTGGCATAATGCCTCCAGGTTTTCCGGGTAATAGAAATTGAAAACCCGGTCGCGTAATACTCCTATTTTAACCAGCGGTGCTTTTCTCTCTGGCTCACCGGCAACCGGTATCCGCTGCGTTTCGCCTTTATTGGCGATAGCCAGAATGCCATCTATGTCCAGACAGGCTTTAATCCTATCACGGATACGCTCAATAAGAGCGGTTGTCTCCTCGGAGTGCCGGTGTCGGTGGGGTCTCAGACCCAGATGCTGCTCGGCAAGACTAAGGTTATCATCTGGAGGTATACATCCCAGCACAGGCACATCACAATATTGAGCTATAGCTGTCAGCAACCTCTGCTTATGCCCCTCGGTTAAAACATTATTCAGTATCACCCCGGCGATATTGGTATCCGGTTCAAAACGCTGATAGCCGGTTATCATCGCTGCTACGCTACGCGTCATCCGTCTGGCATTAACCAGCAGGATAACTGGCGCTCCCAGCAGGCGAGCCATCCAGGCGGTGCTGCCCCAGCCATCGGGGGAAAAGCTGTCATACAGTCCCATCACACCTTCAATAAGAGCTAGGTCTGCCCCCAGAGAGGCGCGTTGAAAGGAAAGCAAGATAGCTTCTTCGGGCATCTGGTAGGCATCTAGATTACGGCAGTCTCTATTGGCTGCCGCCGTAAGCCAGGAAGGGTCGATGTAATCGGGACCTTTCTTAAAGGGTTGTACTACCAGACCGCGTTCAACATAAGCAGCACATAACCCTATACTGACCGTTGTTTTTCCCAGATGACCTTGGCAAGCAGAAATAACAACCCGAGGCAGCCGCTCGCTAGAGTGAGCCTCTGATTGACTATATGGCCTTCCGCTCAGCACCTGGTATTTCTTTCCCGGCAAGTTTTACATACGACGTTTCCAGGTAAAGGTACTCAACCTTGCCTTCACTAGCTAATTTGCCCATGGCTTTATCAACTAGTTTTTTGTCCTCACCAATAGCAGTGTGAACCGCTCGTACCTTTACCCTGGTCACTGTGTCCAAGTATTTCAATATTTTTTGCTTAAGCTCATCACTGGTTATCTCACTCATTTATACCACCCCTTCTCTTAAAACTTAATATGCGCTGATCTATTGTAGGTTGTTAAGGCGCCGGTGAAGTTATCAATGTGTTTCATGGTAAACGGGATACCAGTTAGTTTGAAGAAGGTTGGCCAGGTTATCCTCTCAATCCAGTCACCCATCCTTTCGCCCTTCCGGGCATTCTTGGCATAGACCTCAACGATATTCTTAACCGCGCTGACAACCTCGGGCCACCTCGGTGGGTTGTTGGGAATGAAGGGAATAGCTAACTTCGAGAGCTTGGGGGAAGTTCTATTGCTAGATACTTTCCCGCCGACGAAGATGGCAATACCATCGGTTTCTTTGCTAGCTATGGGCAGGGCGGGACATACAGTATAGCAGTTGCCGCAATACATACACTTCTCTTCATCAATCCTAACACTTTTTGCTTCGGGATATCGCCTGATAGCGCCGGTAGGACAACTAGCTAATGTGGTTGGAACCTCGCACCAGGTTGAGAAGTTCTTGTCATCTATCTTCGTTGGTGGAGCGGTGTGTACCCCGACAACGGATATATCCGAACAGTGAATAGCGGCACACATATTGCCGCAGCAAGCCAGGGAAATCCTCATTTTAGCCGGGAGTTTCTCTGATACGAAATAGTCATATAGCTCATCCATCAGCGCCTTGACAATTCCAGAGGCATCGGTGGCTGGAGTATGGCAGTGTATCCACCCCTGCGTATGAACAATATTGCTTAAGCATGTTCCAGTGCCGCCTATTGGAAATCCCAGTTTTTCGTTTATTTCTTTAGCCAGAGCTTCCAATTTGCTCTCATCGGCAAGCAGAAACTCGACATTATGCCGACTGGTGAATCTGAGATGTCCATCGCAGTATTTGTCAGCCACGTCGCAGATATCGCGCACCTTATCAACACTCAGTAATCGGGGTGAACCAGCCCTGATAGTGTAGACTGCATCCCCGTTTTCAGCCACATGTTTTAAGAATCCGGGCTTCAGTATCTCGTGATACTTCCACTGACCGTAATTCTTCTTTATTATCTCGGGAAGCATTGTCCTATAATCTGGAGGTCCTATATCAGTTGCCAATTTTCTACTCCTTCTAGTTTACTTTCCTTGTGACTAGAAAATGAAAGCATTAGTTCTAGGTTCAGCTACCATCTCAGGTAAGGGTGGCAGGTCCATAGCCTTGAGAAACTCTTGTATCCCTAATCGTTCAATAAGCTCGCTAACTCTTTCTCGCGTCTTGCCATTCTCATCCCACCAGTCCCATATCTTCTCAAGCAGGTCTTTCAGTTCAGTATAGGGTGGTTCCATCTTCATAAAGGGAACCAGCACCCAGCCGAGACGAGGACCTCTGACTAACGGAGCTTTGCCGCCAATCATAATAGTAGCCCCTTTATCCAGCCCTGGTCTTATTGCCTTGGGCATCCTGCTGAGACAGTACATGCACCTGACACATTCTTCTGGCTTCAGGTTAAGCTTTTTCCCTTTCGCATCCCACTCCAGTGCTTCAGTGGGGCATTGGCTAACGACTTCGCTGACAATATCAAGGCCGCTGTCGACATATTCCCTGACGGCATCCTGGTCTATCCTGAGTGCGTCCCGCCACGTCCCGATTATAGGCATATCAGACCTGCCTATAGAGGCGATGCAATCATTAGGGCACCCTGAAATCTTAATCTTAAATTTGTATCCCCAGTGGGGTCGGTGTATATAGTCCTGAAAGGTCTGGGTCAGGTCATTACATAAATCAGTGGTATCTATGCAGGCAAATTCACACCTCGCTGCCCCTACACAACAACTTGGTGTCCTCAGGTCCGATGCTGCTCCTCCTAAATCAAACCCTGCCTCACCGCTCAGGGCATCAAAGCAAGGTTGCAGGTTCTCGGTAGGTGCTCCCAAAAGTATGATATCACCCGTTGAACCGTGAAAATTGGTAAGTCCGCTCCCGTACTTTTCCCAGATGTCACAGATCTGTCTTAATGCCTTGGTGGTGTAGAACCAGCCACTAGGATGATTCACCCTGAAGGTATGGAAAGCAGCTACATTGGGGAACTTATCAGGTGAATCGGAGTATCTACCGATAGTTCCACATCCATAGCCTCTTACCCCAACCACCCCACCATGCTTCCAGTGGGTTACCCCATCAGTGTAGGAAAGTTCCAGTTGCTTTAGAAGGTCATTGGCACTAGCCTTTTTCTTGCCGGCTCTTTTAATCTCTGTCACAAAGCTAGGCCACGGACCTTTTTCCAGCTCGTCCAGTTTTGGTGTTTTGTCTTCTGACACCTCTGTTCCTCCTTTTCCGGAATTAATTTAGGTGGTTTTGAGACATATAACAGTAATCATTATAACACCGCCCGAAATCTCCATCAAGGGCGAGACTAACCAGTAGCAAGGCTTGACTTGGTCAGAGTAGATGCATAGAATAGTAAGAATTTCAAGTGGAGGCGTTTCTTTTTCTAATGTATGGTCTGTTATTCTTTATTGAAATTGTCCTGTTTTACATAGCTGTTATTGTTTTCGGAGTCGGCACTGTTTACCGACTATGGTATTGGTTGCAGACGCCGGTGCCACTGCGGATAAACCTAGCCCCGGCGAAAACAACCTGGAAGGGTGTGACCGGCAAGATAGCTGCTGAGGTATTGCTATTTATCAGCCTTTTCAGGAATGATAAGTGGCTCTGGATCGGGGCTTTCGCCATGCACGTGAGCGCCCTGATAGCGTTGCTGGGCACTCACTTCTTCGGGGTGATTGATGCCGGGATTGACCTATGGACACCCTACACTATACCCGGGGCTAAAACCTTCATTTATGTTTTTGCTTGCTTTGCCTTCCCCCTGATTGCTGCTTTGCTGTTCTTACTTATCAAGCGCATAGTGACCAGGGATGTTAGACGACTAAGCATAGCTACTGATTATATCGCTATAGGCTTGGTTCTGGCTCATGTTATCGGCGGTACCTATATGAGCTTCTTCACCGAGCTCGATATGGGTGAGGTGATGAAATGGGGGCTAGGGTTGGTTACCTTCCAACCCTATGTAGTCACCGTGAGTTGGATTTTCCCCGTCCATCTGTTTACCGGCTTCTCCTTGTTTATGTATTTTCCCTTCAGTAAACTATTTCACCCCATAGGGCAGATTAGTAATCGGTGGACAATGACTCAAAAAGAGACAGAGCTAATTGCGGGAGGACGTTGCGTAAGATGATGAAATTACAGGAAGGTTTAAATAAATTAATTGAGATTGAGGCGAATTCTTTGCCTGAGAGTGAGCGGAAGAGCGAGGCTTTCAAGGAACGGCAGAGATTAGATAAGAAAATTATGGAGATGACCATCCCGCCGGAGAAGGCAGAGTATGACCGACGGGGGACGCCTATCATAGACAGTGATGAGGAGCGGGAAAAGCATCACTTGCTTACCTTTGATGAAATAGAGGTGCAGCGCAAAGCGATTGAAGGTATGATTAGGAAATCTGTAGACCGACCTTACCTCGCCAGGGCTAAGGATTTAGCCTATATCGGAATCCCGGAGCCCATGGAGCCTGAGAAACGACCGGAGAAGGCTCTGGAGTTGCTTGGTGACATGAGGGATGATTTCAGGTCGCTGATGCTGTCGGTGGATATATGCACCAAGTGCGGTGCCTGTGTTGAGGCCTGCCATACCTATCTTGGTACTGCTGACCCCAACAATGCCCCGGTGGGCAGGGTCGACCTGCTACGTAAGATTTACAAGAGGTACTTTACCCGTGCCGGAAGGCTCTTTGGCGGGTTTGCTGGCGGTGAGGACATTACCCAGGAAACCATTGACCTGTGGTATAAGTATTTCTACCAGTGTAATGAATGCCGGCGCTGTGCTACCTTCTGTCCATTCGGGATAGACACCTGTGAGATAACCATCCAAGCCCGGCAAATCCTGACCAAGCTGGGGTTGGTTCCCGATTTTATCGTATCAGTGGCTAGGGGTATGCACCATGTGGGCAATAACATAAATATTCCCCCGGCGGCGTATGCTGATACCTGCCGCTTCCTTAAAGAGGAAATGAAGGAGGAGACCGGCAAGGATATACCCATCCCCATTGACCAGGAAGGGGCTGAGGTACTGCTCAATCCCTCGTCATCGGAGTTCTTCGTTACCTTTGATAGTATCAAGGGTGCCGCCAAAATGTTCTACGCTGCCGGCACAAGCTGGACTTTGAGCAGTAAGATTCTGGAAGCAGCCAACTTTGGGCTATTCTTTGACTATGGCGTGATGAAGGAACACAATAATAGACTGTTCAATGAGGCGGCCCGGCTTAAGGTTAAGCGGGTAGTTGCCGGTGAATGCGGGCATGGCTGGCGAACGTGGAAGATGTTCTCTTCTCAGCTGAGCAAGCCGCTAAATTATCCGGTTACGCATTTGGAAGATGAGATATTGGACTATCTGAGGGACGGTAGGATAAAGGTTGACAAATCGCAGAATCCGTTACCGGTAACCATTCAAGACCCGTGCAATATGGCGAGAGCCTGTGGTTACATTGACCAACCCCGTCAGATTCTACGGGCAGTCTGTGAGGATTTCAGAGATTGCTGGCCTCGTGGTGATAGAAACTTCTGCTGTGGTGGTGCCTCTGGTCTGCTGATGGATGAGTTTATGTATCACCGGATGATGTTCTCCAAGCCAAAAGCAGCTCAGGTTTATAATACCGGGGCTTTAATCCTGGCGGCTCCCTGCGCCATCTGTAAGGCTCAACTACCAAACACGATGATATACTGGCAAACCGGGGCTACTGTCCATGGAATTATTGACTTGGTAGGTTATGCGGTCAATCCATTCCTGTAACAGGTGTCCGTGTAGTCTCTATTTAGATTCAATACACAGGTCAATAATATACACGAAGTCGCTGGTTACCCGGCAGTTTCTCAGTTGCGACCTCTTGAGCATTTCTTTTACTTCGGGGATAGTATAGCTGGCTAAAATAGCCTTGGGCCAGTTTTCCCGGTGGCGCTTGTTCATAAACCGGGATATGAACCAGATAACAGCTTTCCAGAAGGGATTTTGATAAACCCTCTTGTTGTCTCTGATAATGAAGCTCCCGCTTTTTTTAACCACTCTTTCTACCTCGTTGAATACAGTTACCGGCTCAAGCCAGTGATGGAGTGAGGCATAGCTCATCACCAGATCAAAGGAATTGTCGGGGAAGGGGAGAGCCGCTGCCGTAGATACCAGGAACCGTACCTTATCCTCAACACCCGCCTGCCTGGCGTTGTCTACCGCTCTCTTTATCATATTCTCCGATATATCAACAGCAGTAATATCAAAGTGGCAGCCTTTTGTCTTGGCTAGCTCGATAGCCAGTAAGCCAGACCCGGTGCCCACATCCAGTACTTTACCTTCCCTTATCCCCTTCCTCAGAATCTTCCAGACGAAGTATTTATATTCGGGCAGGATATAGCACTTGGCACCCCGGTCATACTGGATGACATCATCCATACTGGCTATGGGTTCTTGGGGTAAAGGTATCCTCTTGCCCATCACAAAAACTCTATCTCGTTATTTGGTAAGATAGCTTGTATCCACCACTTCCTCATAAGCTGCGGGCTTGTCCATCAGCCCATTATCCATAAACCAGTTAACCACTGTTGCTACCTGTGCTTCTGGAGGTAATACTAGCTTGGGGAAGGCGGGCACATCCAAACTCACTGACTCGGGAACGAAGGCTACCTTATTAAGAAGCCCCTGATATTTTCCCGGATTGGCGTTTATCATCTCTACTGCTTGCTGCCAGGCTTGGATAAACTTACCGATGGCATTAGATTTGTGTTTCAGTGCCTTTAGGGAGAAGGTTAATCCCGGACCGGCAAAAGGCTCCTCCAAATCGTCAATTATCACCTTACCCCCGTTGAGAACAATTAAGTCAGAAAGGGGTGGGGTAAGTATTGCTGCCGGCACCTTGCCCTGATTTACCATCTCCACACGAAGGGGCATATTAGGGACATTCACCTTGACTATATCATCAGGGTTTAGTCCTTCCGCCAGGAGCAATCGGTCAAGGGCGTAGTCCATTATGGTACCAGCGCCAGTGGCTATTTCTTTGCCCCGTAAGTCTGCGGGGCAGGTAATATCGCTTTCAGGTGAGGCAACAATTTCAAACATTCGTGGCATAACGGAACAACCGACCAGTTTTGCTGTTTCTCCCTCTAGGTTGAGATTTACCACCAGAAAAACATCACCAATAATTCCGTCTAACTCCCCGGCAAGCAGAGCCGAATTCATCTCCAGAGTACTGCGAAAAGAGACTATCTCCACATCTATCCCCTGCTCTTTAAATAACCCTTCCTGCTGGGCAGCATAGGCAATCATATCAAAAATTCGGGGCAGCGAACCAATCTTTAAGCTGCTCTTCTCGGTTGCTCCAGTAGTACACCCGACTAATACAAGTATGATTACCAAGAGTAAAGATAGAATTAGCCTTTTAAACACTACTTACCTCCTTTAGTTACTATTATAACCATATTCCCATTCCTGCTTCTATTTTGAGGTTATTTAGTAAAGGGATTAAAAGGGGCAAAGCCATGATAAGAAGATGTTCATATCATAATTCTCTTCCCTCTCCCCTTCATAAGGGGAGAGGGATAAAGGGTGGGGGGTTGGTAAACAATCTCTATTTCCCCACCTGCGTCCAGCGGCACAGCTTTCTCTCGATAAGAGCAAGGGCAATAAATGCCACGGCGCCAATAAGGCTCATAGCCAGGATGGCAGCATACATTTTGGTATAGGCCAGTTGCTGCCAGGCATTCATTACATAGTAACCCAATCCCGAGGCAGTGGCAAATGATTCTGCCAGGTAGAGCACAGCAATAGCAATGGCAACATTAACTCGCAGGGAGGTAAGAGTAGCTGGCAGGCAGGAAGGAAGATATACATATCTGAGGAGCTGCAGTCGGTTTGCTCCCAGGGAACGCAGGGAAAGGATAAGCTCCGAAGGTATATTGCTGGAGGCATCGCGCACTATCACCAGGACTTGAAAGAACAGGATAAGGGTGATGAGAAATATTTTACTGATATCCCCAATGCCCAGAAACAGGATAATGATGGGTAACAGGGCGACCTTGGGGATGGGATAGGTGGTGTAGATTAAGGGAAAAGTGAACCTGTCCCATTTTCTATTTTGTCCCAGTACCAGTCCCAGGGGGGCACCGATGGCGGTAGCCAGTAACATACTGGCTAGTATACGCCACCCGCTCACGGCGATATGCCAGCCAAGCTCGTGGGGCAGGTCAAGAATAAAGGTGTATATTACTGCCCATGGCGTGGGCAGTAGCGGCGAATTCACCGCCAGTGCCACTGCTGCCCAGACGACAAAAAGGGCAAGGAGGCTCGCTACTATTGATTTAATGCTCATCGCCTATCCTCCTAAAGCTAGCCTTCCCAGACCTCCCCGGTATCCAGAACCACAGCCTGAACCTGGGGTGCCTTTTCTCTCATCTGCTCCATAAATTTCTGGGGTGTGCCCGGGGTAATAAATCGCTGGTAAAACGGGATGGAGCAAGCGATGTGATAATGAATGGGGATAACCACTCTCGCCTTCAGTCTCAGTGCTGCTTCAGCAGCATGGGAAGGGCTCATGCATATCTTCCCTATTAACCCGGAGCGACCCTGAAAGAATATCATCCCGCTGATGGGTAGCAGGGCAACTGTGATGTCAAAGCGGTTCCCAATTTCGGTCATCCCCGGGAAAACCTGAGTATCACCTCCGAAGAAAACGCTTTTCCCGCCTTTTTCCAGAAGGTAGCAGTTTTCCCGGACGGGATGGACTGCAGGGAGGGCGGTAACTCTTATCCCGGCTACCTCTCTGCTTTCCCAGAAGTTAAGCCCTTCCACACGGTGAAATCCCAGCTGTTCGACCTGTCTGGTTTCACCACCGGGCATAATTACTGTCACCGAGCGGTCAATTTGCTCTATTGCCCTAATGTCAAAGTGGTCTTTATGACGGTGTGAAACAACAATCAGGTCTATGGGAGGTAGTTTGTCCAGGGGTATTCCTAAGGGATATTTATGTCGGCAGAGAAGGTGAATGGGGTCGTTGAACCACGGATCGGTCAGAATTCTCCTACCATCAAAGTCAATCAGGGTGGTGGAGTGCCCGATGATAGTGATTTGCAGTTTGCTCACGGGGAAATGCTCCTCTCCACCAGCTCTCTTACCTCCTTGCATCTTTGGGTAAAATCTGAGGTCTTCCGATATTCGGAGTATCCTGAACCGGTGTTTTCCACAACAATGGTTTTCGTGTTAGGAGGGTGTTGCAGCACCAGAATCCTTTTGCCCAGAAATACTGCCTCCTCAATATTATGAGTTACCAGTACCATTGTCAGCGACATAGTTTCCCACAGCTTGATGATTAAATTCTGCAAATCTTCTCTGGTCAGGGCATCTAAAGAAGCGAATGGTTCATCCATAAGCAGCAGGTCCGGCTTGAGTGCCAGTGTGCGGGCGATGGCTACTCGTTGCCGCTGTCCACCACTGAGCTCTGACGGGTAGTGGTTGGATACTGCCTTAATACCTAGCTGGGACAGCCATTTTTGGGTAATCCGGACTATTCTCTTTTTATCTAGCTGGCGAACCTTTAGTCCTAAGGACACATTGTCAAAGGCGCTGGCCCAGGGGAGAAGCCCGTATTCCTGCAGAATAAGACCGGTGGCGAGGCGGGGTTTGGTTAACGGACTGCCGTCAATGTTTATTTTGCCCGATGCCGGCAGGAGCAAGGCGGCTAGCAGGTACAGGAGTGTAGTTTTACCACAGCCAGAGGGTCCGATTACCGACCACCTTTCCCCTTGAGCAATACTCCAGTTAAAATCAACAAATATCGGAGAACCCATTTGATAGGAAAAGCAAAGTTCATCAACCTCAACCATAAGTTAACCTCTAAGACTGATTTTCAGCCTTTTCTCATTACAATCTTTATACAGCCACCCTCAATGACTGCCTTATAATCCTTGAACTGGCTTTGTTTAAGAGCCTCAGCCACTATACCGTGGGTGTATTCCTTCGTTTTATAGCCGACATGCATATATGGCCAGACCCGCTCTGCTATCCACAAAGGCGGAGTCAAGCCACTCCCTTTCAAATCGCCAATCGTTGTTCGCATCTCCTCCCTTGATGCGTCCCGGCGGCCATCATACATCCAGGCTTTTCCTTGGGGTTTCAGAACTCTATAAAGCTCGTTAAACGCCTCGGCTGGTTTTTTCAGATGATGAATTAAGCCAGTACTAACTACTAAATCAAAGCTGGAGTCTCTAAGCCCGGTTCGGTAAGCACTGCCAACAACAAATCTAGCTCTGTTTACGCTAGCTCGCTCGGCATTCTTTCGGGCAATTCTTATCATATCCCGGGAAACATCCATGCCAATAATAGTAACCGTTGGCATCAACTGGGCGATCTTAATCGGTAGTCGCCCCGGGCCGGTTCCCACATCGAGGATAGTGCCGCCAATATCATTTTGGCTCATTTCCTCGGCAATTTGATTGTAGAAGTTCTCCAGATACTTACAAACAAAGCTGTTGTAAAATCTGGTTATCGGCCAGGGAATCTTTTCTACTGTCATTATCCTAAAGCCAATGTTACTCCTTTAGACTATTTGTTAAAACCTCATCCTCTCCAATAAATTCTAATTTCTAAATCCTAGATTCAAAGCCTAAGGATTTGGTTTCTTGGGTTTTAGTAATTAGCGCTTTGAATTTGTTTAGAATTTCGCGCTTGGAATTTAGGATTTCACTATAGGCTTTGCCCCCTCTCAAAAGTCTCTTCTCCCTCTGATGATAGGGGTTCATTTAATCAGGGTGTCTAAGAGGGGCGTTAGTCCCTCTTTCATTTATCTCCCCCTCTCTTTCTCAAGGAGAGGGGGAACAAGGTGGTGAGCTTTTAATAAACAATCTCCATATCGCCTGCGCTTGGTTTGTTAAATTTGGTAGTAGATAAGGATGTCAAGAAGTATTGCTACCGAGATGGTCAACCTGAATATTGTTAGTGATGCGAAGGCTTTAATTCCCTTTTCTTTGTTTGAAGCATTCTTGAGAAATCTTATTCCGTGATACAGGGCATAAATACCGGTGACTAGCACCAGGATAAGATAGAGATTACTGAGTGGCGCTAACAGAGGCAGCAGACTACTTAACAGGATGGTCAGGACAAGGAAGCCCATACCGATACCTACGGCAAACTTCAGTGACGGCATAAAGAAGAAAGCAGGCAGTTTCATAACTGGTTTGCCGTTAACCCCGTAGGTGATGTGCAAAGGGTAATAGACCATAATATGAGCCGCCTGCCAGACGAGCCCGAGGAAATACAGATACCAGGGAAGCGGACTGGTAAATAGCGTTTCCGGTGAGAAAGCTGCCCAGCCCCCCAGATAGACCAGGCCCACAATGGGTGGCAGTGATAAATACCCCACCCGGTCACGAAGGTAAGCGGAGTAAAGAGAGCCTAAAATAATCGCCAGAAGCAGGATAAAGAAGTTCACCGGATTAAAGAAAAACCACGAAAATAAAAGAGAACAGATAAAAAGAAATATAGCCGAGACCAGGGCATTACTTGCTTTAATCCGCCCACTGGGAATGGAGCGTTCCGGCCAGATTACCTTGTCCCGGTCGCGGTCTATGTAATTATTAAGGGCAATAATTCCCCAGCCAGCAAAGGCAACCGCCACAAAGCCAAGGACACACTTGTCCCAGGGTGGATAGGCTCGAATGCTTAAAACCACAGCACTAGCCGCATTTAACGGGGTCAGCAATAAAAAGATGGGGGGAACCAAGGCGAGGAAGCCTGATAGCCTATCAATTAAGGAATAGCTTTCCTTGGTGGCTAGTCCCAGACCAAGAAATGAGCGGAGTACTTGATTCACTCTGTTTCCCTTCTCCCTCCCTAACCAAACCGGTAAGAGATACCAAACCCTCCTCTGGGATAGTTCCAGGTTACTGCTCCCTGGTCGCAAACAATGTTGCAGGTTCCGCACTCAAGACAGCCTTCCCAGTTGAAGACCACATTATCATTTTCTACTTTGTAATTTTCTACTGGACAGGTATAGGTGCACAGCCAATGAGGACACTGGCGGCAGATTTCTGAATTTACCTCAATGTGAGGGATACTATCTACATGAAACAGATTCAGGGCTAGCTTATCGTCAATATTCATAGGAATGCCCACGCTCCTTTCAAACATTGCCAGAGAAACCTAACCAGGGGGAACGCACGGTTGAATGCCCGTGACAGTTTATTCTGATGATGTAATTTGGACAATTCATGTGCGTTAAAGTAGTTTAATGCCAGCCAGGCTTTCTTCAGCATCTTCCATTCCTGTCGTCTCTTGGGTAGCTCGTTGATGGTAAAGTAGTCCACTGCCATCTGGGTTATCGTTTTAAAGTAAGCGTCAAAGAATTCGGGATTATCCTCGGCAAAGCGGTTCATTTTGCGGTATCGTTTCAGGTCTTTCATGACGAAGCTCTTATTAAGCAGCTTCTGATAATGAGATAGGCTCTTCTCAGAAAAATCACCCCGTCGTTTAGCCTCTATTACCGCCTCCGCTGCCGCCTCACCAGAAGCCATGGCAAAGTTTGTACCCTCATAGTGTAAGGAGGCGTTGAGGAAGCGGGCGGCATCACCCACCACTAATAGACCATTGGTATAATACCTGGGAGTAAAGTCATAGCCGCCATCGGGAGCCAGGTGTGCCTGGTATTCTATGGTCTTTCCCCCTCTAATATAATTCCTGACCATGGGGTGCTCTTTAAATCGCTCCATCAGCTCGGTTACCTTTACCCTTTGTTCGGTGAGGGGTTTCACCGCCAGCCACAGCACTACCGACAGGCTTTCCAGGTTGGTGTAGATATTCCCTCCTCCCCAGATGCCTTTAGTAGCATCACCGGCTAAATACTTTAGCTCTACCCCCTCGTTACCACTAAGCTGGAAACGCTCCTCAATAACCTCGCGGGGCAGCTCAATAATCTCTTTCATTCCCAGGGATACCTGTCTGGGGACATACTTACCTCTCAGCCCCGCTTTTTGCGTTAACAGAGAGTTTGTCCCCTCGGCAACTATGACCACATCGGCATAAAGCTCGCCTTCCTCTCCCCGAGCTTTTACCCCGACTACTTTATTTCCGTCCCATAGCAGGTCATCAACTACCGTATTGGTGAGGAGGAAGGCGCCGGCTTCTTCTGCCTTGCTGGCATACCACTGGTCGAACTTAGCCCGGGATACCGTAAAGCTATTATTATACGGCGGTTTGTTATGGTCTTCGCTTTGCACTCCAATGGAAACGCCGTTGTTCTCTGAGAGAAGGGAAATCTGTATGCCTTTCATATGACGTTCTACCGGAGCTTCCTCCCAGAAGTTGGGTATAATCCGGTTTAGAACAGTAGTAAAGAGGACACCTCCGAAGATATTTTTGGTTCCAGGATAAGCTCCTCGCTCTAACAGGGCAACCTCCAGCCCGGCTTTAGCCAGAACATAAGCTGCCGTTGTTCCCGATGGTCCGGCCCCGACTACGATGACATCAAACTTATTTTCGTTTTCCATTTTATCTCTATACCTTTTCAGCTAGGATTTCTCACTATTTTATTAAGTAGAGACCAAATATGCAAGCGCACCCTCAATTAAGACGGAGATTTCCTACCGCTTGGTAATAGGTAATCAGTATGGTAAAATGATTTATCGTGGCTGAGAGCAAGAAATCTGATTTAGAGACAAAGGCAGCCCCCCTCTCTTCCTTTAAGGAAAGACTGGCTGATTTGTTGACTTTAAGTCGGGGTGTTATTGGTCTGGTAATTCTCTCCTTGAGCTTTATCGGGAAGGATGCTTACTTAACCGTGGTTATTTTAGCTCTGGTTGGAGCAGCGACCGATATATTTGATGGCAAGGTAGCCAGGCGGTATCTTAAGAACCGGGAAAGCAAGCTGGGGAAATATGATGTAGAAACAGATACCCTTTTCGTTCTTTGCATTATCGCTTATTTTTCCCTGTCTGGTATAGTTGTTCCCGGGGTGGTGGGTTTGACGTGGGTAGGTCTTGCCCTGGTGGCAGTGATTCTTTCTAAAAGAGCGCCGAAAGTCTTACTTATGTTTGAAATCCCCAGTGTGTTAGCAATTTTGACCATTACTGGAATTTACGACTTTAATATATTTATCTCAATTATTTTGCCGGTATTTTTTACTGGTGTTATAATAAACTGTAAGAGGGTTATTTACCTGGTTTTTGAGTATTTCCCCAGGGTATTTTCGGGAGGGTAATAGATGGCAACCAGGCGCAGAAATTTGTTCTTATATCTTGCCTTGGCTTGCTTTATCGGCATTATAGCCATATTTATCGGTGATGGTTATCTAGGGGTCTATGATGCCCTCTATATAACTGCCGGGGAGCGAGAAGAAACAATAGAGCCTGACTTCTGGCAGCGTGAAGACTGGGTTTGGTCAACCGGGGTTAACCAGGGGGAAAGGGTATTTTTCCGCTATGAAGTGGATAATCGCCAGTTTTCTCGATATTCAGGTAATGTGGAAGTGTCAGTGTGGCGGATGCAGGAAAGGGTGCTTAATTTGGCCTCACAACCGATAGCAATTGCTCCTTTTGATAAGGGTCAAGTAGAATGGATAATAGATACTACCGAACTCAAGCCAGGTGATATTCTTTCAGAGCAGTCTTACCAGTTTTCAGTAATTATTACCAGAGAAGCGATAGAGCGAAAGGTAATCTTACATGTAAATCCGTTAACCTTGCCCAAACCACCTGTCCGGGTAAGTTGATTTCGGAGATTTGAGACGAATATGAAATTAGAATATATACTATTCGGTTTTGGGATTTTGCTCTGCCTGTCTGGTGTTGGCTATCTGGCGGCAGAGTATGTAAAGTACCTGTCCGACATAGGGAAAATGGGTTCCCTGCTCTTAGCGGTGGGGATGTTCGCTTTCATGGGCAAATATTTTGAAAGTTTAGGATGGTGAGCTAGATGCTGATAGCGGTAGCTGTAATTGCTTCTCTGGCGTTTATCGGCTGGATTGTTTACCGAGCGGTAAGGTCCAGACCGTTCAAGGCTCATACGGTTGCTTATGCCCTCGCCTGTGTAGCCGGCGTTTTTACCTATGCCTTTTTTCTGAGTATGGATATACTGCAGCTGGTTAAGGTGGTAGTCAGCATCATGCTTGGGGCAGCTCTGGTAGTCTTTGCCGCTTACCTCCAGCGTCGCCGGCTGGGTAGGCCCCGGCAAAAATAGTGCTAAGTAATCAGGGCGGCAATTATTCCTGATAAGAATATGCCGTCAAAGACCCCGGCTCCCCCGATACTTATAAGCTGAGCGCCCAGTTTCTTAAACCTGGGCCAGTTAAGTAAATCGGCACCGATTAGAGTGCCTAGTACCCCTGAGATATAGGCTACCGGTGCCGGATTATCCTTGGCGAGAAGAAAGGCTAACCCTGCTGAAATAAGAGGTGCAATCCAGGCAGGCATGACTATGCCCACCCCAGCCACCGGTCTTGCCAGTAACCTGGTGGCTATTACGACGACAGCGATAGCAATTAGGGTGGGTACCATCGGGGCTCGGGGCAGCAAATATAAAGCGAATCCAACAGGGATTATAGCGCCACCCACATTTACCGCTATAACCTGACGGGTTACCGCTGGTGGTAGATAGAAGAGGAAGCGGGAGTAGAAGGGGCGGGGATGCTCATAGGCTATACGGCGGCGAGACACCGGTATGTTTATCAGGCTCCCGATAAGCACTGCCAGAAGAAGAGCTATTGCTGACTCCGGTGATAAGCCAAGTTTACCAAAGGATATAGTAATGATGTTGAGGAAAATAAGGAGAAAAACTATTGGTAGTGCTATCAGAATCGGCAGGATTAGTCCCAGGCAACCCATGTTAGTCTATTATACCCTGTCAGCTTGATTGGTTCTAGTGCAGAACCAAGTGGCGTGGAGCATTCTTGAGATGTTTGTAGGCAACATTCCGATGAATTGTTTAATTATAGAGGAACGCATCTCCAATGATAAATCGTTTGTGCTTTCATTATCGGTCATCATTCCATTATCGCTGGTATAGTGATATAATAAGTGCAGTTTGGTTAGGACAGAAACATATCTAAGGACGAATGGAAATGTTGGACAAATCCTAGTGTAGTTAGATTCGTTGGGGATGCTGACCTAATTGAGTTTATACAGAAGAAAGTTAGAGAGCTAGTCCTGGATGCCATTCAGAAAGGGTGGAGAGGTTTACTTTTTGACCCCATTGAATTTGCTGAACATCCAGGCATAACTGTTACTCCGTGTAGAGAGTGTATGCTTTGTCAATAGAAGCATTGTGTCTTAGACTAGTCAGAATTATGAAAGAGCCTTTTGTCATGTTAGCCGCTGCTCGGGTGTCGGTGCAACCTGCTGCTGTGTGACTTCTCGATCGCTGAGGTTCGAAATTCCGTGTGGATTTGAGATTCAAGGTGAGACGATACTGTCCCAATGTACGGCTATAGGGTTCATCGCCGAAGGAGACGAGCACTGTGCTATGAACAAAAGAAAACAGAACATGTGCCAGTAGTAACACATATCCACCCACAGAGCCTGGTACTCTACCCGGGATTGGTGAAAAGGAAATCGAGTGGGAAAAGCCTGGCATTAAAGCGAGATTAAGAAATAGAGTAGAGCTTAGGTTTCAGGTTCCAAGGGGGAAAGTAGCCAAGATTATGGATGTCATTAATCTATTGCAAAGTAAGTTTGAAAACTTGGAGATATAACTTACAGCTAGTAACAAGAAATTACTGAGCAGGACTATGAGGATAAGATAAAGGAGACCTTCAGGCAGCTCGGAATCGAAGCTGATGAGGGGTAAAGTGCCATTTTGCCAGAAGCACTAGAGAATCAATTTAAAGGATGTTATATAATGGGGAAGTGTGAGTGGTTGCACTTTCCAGGGTCTATTATGAGTTTCAGGAAATCGGAACGCTGAACCTGGGCAAAATATTATCGGACTTTGGGAAGGCGCATAATCTTACCTGAAAAAGAAGGCATAATAAACATAATAAACAAAGGAGGGATTTAAATGATTTTTGATGAGTTCAGTCTGAAAGGAAAACTAGCTATTGTCACTGGTGGTGGGCAGGGTATCGGTAAGGCTATCACGCTTGCTCTTGCTGAGGCAGGGGCAGATATAGTAGTAGCGGACCTGAATAAAGAAGGTGGTGAGGAAACATGCCGTGAGGTCAAAGCCTTAGGAAGACAAAGTCTGGCTATCCAGACTGATGTAACTAAAGCAGACCAGGTTGACAAGATGGTGGAGGAGGTTATCTCTCACTTCAAGAGGATTGACCTCCTATTCAACAATGCGGGTACCATCTTCCGCAAGCCTCTGGTAAGTCCAGATGGCACCAGATTAACTGAAGAGGAATGGCAAAGAGTTATTGATATCAATTTAAAAAGTGTCTTCCTCTGCTGCCGTGCCGTAGGTCCACACATGATCAAGCAAAAGAAGGGCAAAATTATTAGTACTAGCTCAAACAATGTTGAGAAAGGGAATGCCGATATCATCTCATACAATGTTAGCAAGTCAGGGGTGAGCATGTTTACCCGTTGTCTGGCTGTGGAATGGGCTCCTTTTAATATCAACGTTAATGCTATTGGGCCGGGGGAATTCCATACCCAACTCTCTGCAATATGGCACGAAAACCCTGAATTACGGGCAAAGATGCTGGCTCAAATACCTCTAGGTAGAACGGGGAATTTACACGAGATTGGACTCCTAGCTGTATACCTTGCTTCACCTGCCTCAGACTATATAACCGGGCAGACAATCTTTATAGATGGTGGAGTATTAGCACTATAGATGGTGGAGTATTAGCACTATAGATGGTGGAGTATTAGTACTCAGTGCTTAGGTGGTTAAGAGATAGGCTGAAATCAGGTGTCGAGCTAGGGGCTTTAGCCCCCTAAAGCCCAGCTCTAATAAATAAAGGAGAACATTGAAGTGCCAAAAGTAGTAAACTCCTGGAACGAGTGGGACCCGTTGAAGCATGTGATTGTAGGAAGGCCAGAGGGTACGAATATCACTGCTCCGGAGCCAGCCTGGCAGTATGACCTGCCGGAAGGCGGCTACCCACTGGGGTCATACGGACCCTTTCCACAGGAGATGGTGGATGCCGCCAACGAGCAGATGGATTATTTCGTGTCAGTGCTTGAGAAACGGGGAGTGAAGGTGGACCGGGCAGTGATTCATCCCTGTATGTTTAATAAACCGGTTTTGACGCCGGATTGGACACAGTTGAACTGCTATGGTGTCAACAACGTGCGGGACGTGTTTCTGTGTCATGGTAAATACCTCATTGAAGCTGCAGCCAGCCGCCGCTCGCGGTGGTATGAATATCTGAACCTGAGGCCGCTCTTTGAGCAGTACTTCAAAGAAGACCCTGAGCTTGTTTGGTTTACCGCTCCCAAGCCGCGGCTGACGGACGAGTCCTACGTTAAGAACTATTACTACTACTTCAACAATGTCTGGACAGATGAAGAGAAGAAGCAGCGGTTGTACAATTGGGAGTTCCAGTTGACCGAGAAGGAGCTGCTATGGGATGCTGCCGATGCCCTGCGTTGCGGCAGAGACATCTTCCACCAGTGCTCATCCGTGACCAACAAGAGTGGCATGGACTGGTTGAAGCGGATGTTTGCTGAGTTCGGCATCCGGGTTCACCTTATAGAGTTCCACACCCCTGAGGACCTCAGTAAGCGAGACAACTTTCATCCGTGGCACATCGATGCAGACTTAATGGCGCTGCGGCCAGGGCTGGTGCTATATAATACGGATTGGCCGCCACGCACTCCGGAGTTTTTGGATTTATTCAAGAAAAACGACTGGGAGCTGATTCCAGCAGCAGGCCCAGTCCACGTGTATCATGAAAAGCTAGACTTGGCAGGGGGGACACTGTTTAATGCTACATGCTACGGGATTACAGTAAACGCCTTCTCCATCGACCCCAAGACGGTCTGTGTGGAAGCGCACGAGACGGCGAGCTGTGAGCAGCTGGATAAGCTCGGCTTTGAGGTGCTCCCGATTCCTTATGACAAGGTGGTCCCCTTTGGCGGTATCCTGCACTGCACCACGCTGGATATCTATCGAGAGGGGAAAGCGGAAGATTACTTCCCGAACCAGATTGACGGTTATTAAATGACAGGAAACAAAATAGTTCGGTAAATTCTTTGGGGGAAAGAGCAGAGAGCAGGCGGTAATTGACTGGATAGTTAATGAACTCAAGAACTACAAGACAAGCAGCTGGTTGAAGAAACTCATTGCTAAGTATCTCCATTCAGTAAAAGGCTTAGACAGGTACACATAAAAATTTTAATAGGAGGTGTTTAGATATGGCATTTAAAGAGGTCGCACTTATCCGTTGCCCTGACGCAGAGCTGGAGAAGCACAGGTGTGAGATTGAAACGCCCAAGTACAAACTCTTTGTGAGGACAGTTCGGAATCAAGGTCAAGCAGTAGAAATATGTCAAAGCCTGGTCAAAGAGGAGGGCATCCATTCAATTCTCCTCTGCGCAGGATTTACCTACAAAAATATTGCCCAGATAGCTGAGGTGGTGGGGCCGAATGTAGGTATTTCTGTAGCCAGAGGGGATGGCCCAAGCAACAAAGTTACGGCAGCGGCAATGGAAAAAGCAGGCTGGTTCCAATAAAAAGGAGGGGACTAAAATTCCTTATTTACCAGGGGGAGATGCGAATAGTATCCTAGTGCTGGGGAGCACCTACCTGTTAAGTTTATTAAGAGGAGGCATTATAAATGAGACTTCCAGAAGAAGCCGAAAAGTTGCTTGTGCCAAGTGGTAAAAGAGCTAAGCTTGTTCCTGACCCAGGTGACATTGGAGTAATCGACCTTATCAAGGATTGGAGGGATATAGAGAACCCGGATGTCGGCTTAGTAGGTATTCCTTTTGATACTTCATGCCTGCAAAGGAGAGGTAGCAAGGAGGGACCGGAGAGCGTGCGCGATGCTCTTGCGTTTTATGATAGCTACGAGCCTGGTCTAGATATAGACATCTCCTCAAATCTTCAGATAGTTGATTTCGGCAATATTGACGTAGTTTATACGGAAGTGCCTGAAACCCACAGACGAATTGAGACGGTTCTTTCTGCTATTAACAAGAGTGGGGTTATTCCTATCGTGATTGGCGGCGACCACGGGCTCACATATGCCAACGTTAAAGCGCTGATTAACAGTGTCCAGGGTAATATCGGGGTTATAATGATAGATGCACATATGGATGTGCGGAAGGCGCTACACGGGGAACTTAGCAACGGGACACCTTTTCGCCGTTTGATGGAAGAACCTGAACACCCCCTGCTCGGAAAAAACCTGGTCGAGCTGGGAATCAATGGATGGCACAATTCTAAGGCCGCCAGGGACTATTGTCATGATAAAGGAGTTACTGTCATCACTGCTCGCGAAATACACCAGCGAGGAATTGCTGATGTAGTGGCTCAAGCCTTAGATATTGCCACTAATGGTACCCAAGCCTTTTTCTTCAGTTTTGATATTGACGGCCTTGACTTGGCAGCTGCTCCAGGAACCTGCGCTCCTAGTCCGGGTGGACTTACCTCTTACGAAGGGTTAGAAGCAGTCTGGTTGATTGGTCAGCACCCACTCTCACGGGGATTTGATGTGATGGAGGTGGCACCATCACTTGATGTTCAGAATCTGACATCACAGATGGGGGCAGCGCTGATAATGCAGTATCTCGGTACCATTAAGAAACGGTTGGCGGGAAAGAAGAAATAGGCCCAGATAGTTGAAGGTTTAGGTAAACCTTCTTTTTGAACTTCCAAGATATGGAACCTTTTCTGGCTTGGGAAGTTGCAGCCTACTAGTTACGACGGGCTTTGTTTCCAGGCTGACCTGTCCGTTCCTATTTGTAATGATTATGTTTTTAAGCCAGTCTTTATTATCAGTGTCTGGATAGTCTGTGCGATATAGAGCTCCGCGGCTTTCCTTCCTCAGCAAAGAGGCGCGGGTAACTATTTCTAAGATTCGCAGCATTACTTCATTCTCCAAGGCTAAAACCCACTCGCTATTGAAGACTTTGCCTTTATTTTTTATGGTCTGGTGCACTGCCTCATCATTAAGTTTCTCGATTTCCCCAATACAGCTTACCAAGCCATGCTTGTCCCTGATAGGTCCTATATAGTCAGAAGCTGTATCCTGTATCCTTTTGCGGAATTCAAAAACGTCAGATCCTGTCTTCTGAGAGAGCGGTCTGCAAATCTGCTCGCAGTACATATCTACCTGAGCACCATCAATATCTGGCTCAGGCGCATCTTTAACATAAGCGGCAGCACTGCTTCCGGCTAAAGCTCCAAACACAAGGCACTCGGCTACGCCATTTCCAGCCAAGCGGTTGGCACCTTGAGTACCACCTTGAACTTCGCCGGCGGCATAAAGCCCGGGTACGCTGGTCTCACCTTTTCCGTTAACCTTAACGCCTCCATTCCAGTAGTGAGCCGCTGGGCCAGCCTCATAGGCCACTTTTCTAGGATCCATATCAAATTCAAGCAGATTAAACTGCCCATAAATAAAGTTAGGCCACCAGGGACAAACCCTGGCACTGTATTCCATGATCTCGTCAGGGATATGTTTGAAGGAGACAAATATGCCCCCATGCTGCCCACCTCTTTTTCTGCTGATTTCCATTGACTGGGCGATTGCAGCAATATCCCGAGTGGTATCTCTCTCCATCCTGGTCGGATCCCACTTTTCAATAAATCTCTCGCCAAATCGATTCAACCACCAGCCTCCCACTACTGTGCTGAAGACATAGGGGAAGATTACGCCTTTCATGCTTTCAGGCCAGTAAACGCATGCTGGCAGAAACATGGGGAACTCCATATCTACAAGCTCAGCACCTGCTTGATAGGCTATGAACATTCCATCCCCGGTGAGCTCTTCAGCAGCCGTAACCAGCGGGTATAGCCTCATTGCACCTCCTGTTGCCAGAATCACTGCCTTAGCCCTGATCACCAGGAGGTCACCACTACGTATATTTATGCCTACCGCACCTACTACTCTACCATTCCTCGTAAGGAGATTGGTAACCATAGTGTACTCAGCCAAGTCTATCTTACATTGTCTCATCCCCCTCTTCAGTGCGCTCATCATGGAACGCCCCGTAGAGGCAATCCCCCTGGGAAATTTATGCCCAGGACCCTGAGTAAGCCCGGTGATGTCCATGCCCCAGTCGATAAGTTCTTTGACATACTTGCTGGCATTAGTGCATAAGGTGAGGACAACCTCTTCATTGTTCATATACTTGCCTGCCTGGAATATATCCTGAGCAAAACTGTCAGGGGTGTCCATAATATCACCATCTAGGCCAAATATCTCCTTTGCATCCCGGCTCGGGACATTTATATCCATATCTGCTGACGGTGTATCACCAGATTTGCCTGAAACACCTTTTGTAGTTATAAGCACTGCTAATCCGTTTCTAGCTACTTCGATGGCTGCTCTCGAACCGGCCCCACCACTACCTATAACCAGAACATCTGTCTCTATAACCTTTGGCTCTGCTAACACCTTTCTCTCCTCCTCACTTGGTATGGGAGTCGGCAACAACCAGGTCCCTGATTATTTTAAACCCTTCAGCTGGGCCGAGCCTCATTCCATCTTCAACTAATGTGCAGCAGGCCAGCTTGTTTTTGCCGTCAACCGATACAAGGCAGCCCGTGCATTTGCCTATCCGGCAGGATTTGTAATAAGCAAGAGACCTATCATAATACTGGAAAATGCAATCCAGTACCCTGAGGATAGTCATTCTGTCCTCATAAGGAATTTCATATTCCTTATACTTTCCTCCCCTGGCGTCATCTTCCACATCATGGGAGGGGCTGCGATAGATTTGTACACGAATAGTTTTCTTATCAGGCATAAAGTCTCACCCTCTGTGTTCTGCAGAGTGCCTACTCTACTACATCCCTAAGACATCCTCTACCGGTTTCTTTGCTAGAAGCTCTTCCTTAGGTATTTTCGACGACATAAGTCTCTCTTTTTATCTGGTTGTGCAGCAGATAGTTCCCTTGCTTTGCCATCCTCACAAGAGAATCTAATACAGCTTCAAAACTTTTACGGCATGAGCCGGGCATTTTTGCTCACAGATGTAACAGAGGGTGCATTCGTCTTCATCATCAACTACTATTTGTCCCTCTTTAGACTGAAAGATGTCCACAGGGCAGACATGGATACATTCTGTGCACGTACCTGAAGAGAACAGACACTTATTCTTATCAATATTTAACTGGATAAACATCCCCATTATATATGGTTCCTCAAGAAACGCCTTGTAAAATTCTTCTTACTTCGGTTAAAATTTGTGAGTGGTAGTCTACAACTCTTATTCCGGCTTCTCTCATTATCTGAGCCTTTGCCTTAGTAGAACCCGCCTCCCCATGAACAATTACCGCAGCATGCCCAAATCTCATTCCTGGCATACTATCAACAAACTTCCCGTCGATAAAAGCGACAATAGGCTTGCTATAATGAGTCTTGCTGACAAATTTGGCAGCCGTTTCTTCCTGAACCGTTCCCGGCTCACAGAAAAGCACTATCACCTTGGTTCGGGAATCTCTTTCTAACAAGGGCAGAAGCTCATGAAAGGTAGAACCGATTATGGGGTCGCCACCAATATTTATGGCAATGCTCTGACCAATCCCATTTGAAGATAGCAGATTGCAAGTTTCCACAAGCATTCCTCCACTTCGGGAGAGGACAGCCACATCCCCGGAAACAAAAACTTTATCACATTCATCCCTTGCCCCCCCGATGGGGCCCAGTTTCACTATCCCTGGAGAAATCATGCCCAGGGAGTTAGGCCCAATAATTCTAGAATCTCTTTGTTTAGCAAAAGCTACCATGTCAACAACATCAGCTCTGGGTATTCTTTCCGTAAATACATTTATTAATTTAACCCCGGCATCTATAGCCTCAAAAGTAGCATCCTTAGCAAATCTCGGCGGGACAGAGACAATGCAGGCATTTGCCGGATGGTTTTTCAAAGCAGTTTTTACGCAATCATATACCGGCACACCATATACTTCCTGTCCTTCCTTACCCGGAGTTACGCCAGCAACTACTTTTGTTCCATAATCCAACATGCTCCGGGTAAAGGTTACGGCTTCCCTCCCCGTAATACCCTGAATTATCACTTTAGTTTCTTCATCAATTAGTATCGCCATCCTTACTCCCTGTTCTTCATCATTTCAACTGCCAATCTAGCTGCTTCATCCAGAGGAGTCTCTCGGCCGTAATATTTCACACCATACTTCCGCAGAATAGCATAGCCATCCTCTTCAAAGGCACCGGCGGACCTGAATAAAATAGGATACTTCTCGGGCTCTATGCCCAGGTCGACCATAGCTTTTATTACCCCTCTGGCTAAAAAATCTACTCTGGAGTTGCTAAAGACATTAGTGATTACTGCCAGTCCATTAACACCAGGTTTAGTTAAAATCAATTTAGCCAAACTGTATATCTTTCTTGTTGGAGGATTCCCGCCAACTTCGCAGTAGTTAGCTGGTTTCCCTCCGTGGTTAAGTACCGCATCAAAAGTAGTCAGACTACCTCCACCCGCTCCAATTAATAAACCAAGGTTACCATCAAATTCCATTACTCTCCCAGCAACCCCACGATAATCAGCCTTATCAATTTCAGCAGCTTTTGCCTCAAACTCAGTGGGCGGACGGGCTTCATCTGCTCTCTCTTTAATGGCGAACTCTTTCAGTCTCCCTTTCTGTCTGAATAGAGCATCGTCTTCTATTTCCAGGTGAGCATCACAAACAATTAGCTTACCGTCTTTTGTCAATCCTATAGGGTTTATCTCGGTTAGGGTGGCATCAAATTGGACAAATATTTCCCATACCTTAAGCAGTATCAATTGGATTGCCCTGGAAACCTTAGGGGATACTGCTAATGCGCAGGATAGCTCCTTAGCCTGGTAAGGTTGAAACCCTATAAAAGGGTCAATCAATGTCTTGAAAATCTTCTCCGGATGTTTTTGGGAGACCTCATTTATATCCACCCCACCTATGTTGCTGCAAAGCATTATTCTCTTCTTTTCCACCTCATCATAAGCAGCCCCTACATATAACTCTTGCTCTATGTCTAACTTCTCTTCAACTAGGATCTTCTTTACAGGGTAATCCTTTATCTTAGTCTTGAGCATCTGAGAGCTAGTAATTTCAGCTTGTTCGGGACTGGAAACAAACTTTACCCCTCCCACCTTACCTCTTCCGGTAGTCAGCACCTGCGCTTTAAGGACTACCGGCCCACCGAGCTCTTCAGCTGCTTTCCTTGCCTCTCCCGGTGTAGTAATAATTCTACCCTGAGGAATGGAAGCCCCATGAGCAGCGAGAATATTCTTAGCTTCAAATTCATATAGTCTCATTTTTCTCTACTTACTCTTTTAAGAATGAAGGTAACCTTCTTCTAACGCTTTTAAGTTAACCTCCTCTGCCCCACGACCAGGGATGCTCTCCCTAACTGCTTTTTCCATAGCCTCTCTGCTGACTATGCCGGTCAAACTGGTGAGAGCTCCCAGCATTACAATATTAGCCACAATTAGCTTACCCAATTTCTCCGAGGCTATACTGGTAGCCGCAACTTTATTCAGCTTAATCCCGTTTTTTTGGGGAATCCGGCTAATAGTTGAATCTACAATTAGCCTGCCCCCCGCTTTTATCTTATTAATATATTTATCTAAAGCTTCCTGAGACATAGCTATTAAAATATCAGCTTCTTCTACAAAGGGGTAATATATGGCATCGTCGGAGATAATTACTTCAGCACGGCAAGCACCTCCCCTTGCCTCAGGACCGTAAGACTGAGTCTGAACCACCTCTTTTCCATCGTGTAATACGGCTCTGGCTAAAATAGTTCCTGAAAGCACTATTCCCTGCCCCCCCAATCCACTGAAAATCACCTCAGTTCTAGACATTTTATCCCCTCCTCTTTTTGATGATATCCCTTAAGGAAGCCCCATACTCAGCCTTTTCTATATCCACAAATTCGCCAATAATAAATTTATCCTTTAGCTCTGCCTCAGACAATTTTTCCGCGCTCTTTTTTGGTACTGA
>Ga0307379_10000130_pt1 | contig 131186 bp, 126 predicted proteins | sample UN2MG_FD_202237 | JGI IMG/M metagenome (GOLD analysis project Ga0307379, IMG submission 202237) | Soil microbial communities from Risofladan, Vaasa, Finland - UN-2 | ecosystem: Environmental > Terrestrial > Soil > Coastal area > Acid sulfate soil | place: Finland: Risofladan, Vaasa... | reverse complement strand
ACGCGGCAAACGTGCGGATCACAGTCCCGCTCAGTTGGTGGGACTGGATGTGCCAGACGATCCGCTCATCCTGCTAGGCTTGGCACCAAAAGTGTTAATCTAACTTCTCAGGATTCTGAACCATGCCCATATGTCCAACACGTCTCAAAATCTCTTGCCGGTTCCAGTCGCAATGATATAACAAAGTCATATTTTGTCTCCTTTGGGCGCGTCCATTCCTCACGACAGGGCGTGAGATGTACACTAGGCGGAGTCCGACGGCGAAAACGGTGCATCGAAGCAGGGCCGATTATGCCACCAACCAGCCGATTTGTCCAATGTCAGCCGCCCGGCGGTGGGCGATTCCGAGGAACCTTCACAAAGTGGCCCATCGAGGCGTTTTTTGGACACCGGATGTTGACCTGCTTTGGAAACCTCGTGGGCGTTTGTTTGCATGAGCCCAGTCGATGAGATATAATCGGGCGCGTGGGGATCCAGCACCTGCTCAATAGGAGGAACCTATGTTCGAGTTTCAAGATCCGGGCCAGTTGATTGACGATGACCTTGAACTCATCCTGGTCGAAAAGTATCCAGGCGACCCGACCATCGGCTACGTTCCGGCTTATAGGTTCAAGATGACACTTGTCGGTCAAGATAAGCAGATTGGCAACATTGAGCTCAGGGTTGGGAATACAGAGCACATCGTCATGTATGGAGGCCACATCGCTTACGGGGTCGATCCAGAGCACAGGGGACACAGATATGCGGCCAGGGGCGGCAGACTGCTGCTGCCTTTGGCACGCGGTCACGGTTTTAAGACCCTGTGGATCACGTGCAATCCTGACAACATCGCGTCGAGGAGGACTTGCGAGATTTTAGGTGCCGAACTGGTCGAAATCGTCGACTTGCCAAAAGATACGGACATGTATCAAGAGGGAGAACGGCAAAAGTGTCGCTACCGCCTCGATCTCTAACAACAGAGGCAGCGGGGCAAGAGAGATTCCGCTTGAAAATCGGTGATCTCCTGGCCGACCACGGTCCTTGTACCGGCGCAGAGTTGCTGGACCTGGTGGACGTGGAGGTCTTTCCTCTCTGGAAAGCGTGCTGCACGCAACCTGGCATTGTGATGCGACGCGTCGGTCGCCGGTATTTGCGTCTTGACAGAATGGTGGAAGGGTATGCGCGCCTGTCACCGTCCATTCGCCGCGAGTTTCTTACCTACACGGTTGTTGGATTAGCTGGGCAGATGGGCGAAATTACGGCGCGTTGCCTGGAGTTGCAGCGTGGATTCGTCGGCGTCAGCCAGTACAAACGGGAACTGGCCCGGGATGTGATCCGGCGAACCGTCGAATCCAGCCCCAACCGGGAGCGACTGCAGGCGCGCGTTTGCTTTATGATCGCTGGCGACGTGACGTACGGCATGGCCCACACCGTCGAGCGGCCTGAGCCGAGCACCGGGCGGCCCGTGCGTGGCTCTGACCTCGACGTGGTCGTTGTCTCAGACGAGGAGTTTTCTGAATCCGAGCGTGAAGAGCTCGACGGAACGATCTATCAGGAGAAATGGTATCTGTTGGTGATGCCGCAGGTTCGGGAGGAGATCGACTACGTCATCAAGGATGTGGCCAAAGTTCGGGCCCAGTTGTCGTTCGACAGTTTCCGCCACATGGTCGCGTGCAAGATTTTGCACGAAAGCGAACTCCTGTACGGCAGCGAGGAGCTCTTTGCCCGCATCAAGCGGCTCGTCGACGAGTCTGGCATTCCTGACAAATTGGCGCAGTTGGAGGAACGGGCGATTCGGGATCGGAATATGACCGAGATGCAACTGGTCGAGCTCCCGGTGGCGGCGTGCACGCCTGCCTGCCAGCATCTGTTTTTCACCACCGAGGAGCGAGAAGAAATCTATTGAGCCTGGATCGTGAGGAGATGATGACATGGCTGAATTCCCCAGGACCACGGTAGGTGGCGTGAGTCTGCCTCGTATGATTGTTGGCTCCAACTGGTTTCTTGGCTATTCGCACACGAGCCTCGCCAGGGACAATTTCATCAAGGAGTATCAGAGTCGAGATCGCATCGCTGAGATTCTCACCGTCTTCCTGGAACACGGTATCGACGCGGTGATGGGGCCGCTGTCGCAGCACCTCGAGGACGCGATCCGTAAAGCGGAGGACCGCACCGGCCGGCGCATGATCCGTATTCTGACGCCCAGTTTCAACATCCGGCTTGGTGGACCACCCAAGGACGACCCCGAGGCGGCCCTGGACCGATGCAGGGAGCTCGGCGCTACCTTCTGTCTCCCCCACCAGTGCGTCACCGATGCGCTCGTCGATCGGATGCACCACGTGATCCGCGATATCGACAGGTACACCGAGATGATCCGCGAGCGGGAGATGGTCCCGGGGCTCTCGACCCACATGCCGGAGACGGTGGTCATCGCCGATAAGACGGGGGCCGATGTGGAGACGTACATTCAGCTCTACAACGCGGCTGGCTTTCTCATGCAGGTCGAGGTCGACTGGGTGATGCGCATCATCCGCGATGCGCACAAACCGGTCATGACGATCAAGCCGCTGGCGGCAGGCAGACTGCCGCCTGTGGTCGGGCTGGCGTTCGTGTGGAACACGATCCGCGACGAGGACATGGTCACCGTCGGCACGACCACCCCGGACGAGGCTCGCGAGGTGATCGAGCTTTCGCTCGACCTCCTCGACCGCCGGCTCCCCGAAAACGAACTGCAGAGAACGCGCAGCAAAAAGTCGTTGGAGTGATCCGGGGATATGAGTTCCCGAATTGCTCGGTGGATGGTTCTGGGAGTGTTGCTCCTGGCGCTGGTGTCCTGCTCGTCGCCATCTGGGACCCCACCTTCTTCCCTGGCGGTCCAGGCGACATCCACGCCTGCGGTCTCGCCCATTCCTGTCCCGACAGTGGATGCGCTCCCGACGCCGGTGGGTGGCGCCACGGCAGTGCCCCCCGTGGCCGGGGAGCCCATAGCGACTGAAACGGTGCCCGTCACGCCTCACGGTGTCGAGCACACCGTTCAGCCTGGGGAAACCCTGCTGGGTCTGGCGCTCCAGTACAAGGTGCCCATGGCGGCGATTCAGTTGCAGAACCAGTTGGGCGCTGAAACGGCGTTGCAAGCAGGGCAGGTGCTGGACATTCCGACGGCGGCCGAATGGGAGGGAGCATCTCCGTTCTGGGTGGTCTACCTCGTGCCAGGGGGGGCGACGCTGAGCGGCATCGCGGCGGTGTACGGCCTGGACCTGGCGACGCTCCGCGCGGCGAATGGCCTGGACGACGATAATCTGCTGCGGGTGGGGCAGTCTCTGATCTTGCCCCTGGAGGCACCTGCCGAGGTGGCACGCGCGCCGGTGCCCACGCCGACCCCGGTACCACCGACGGCCACGCCTCCTTCAACGCCGGAGGCGCTCGAGTCACCCCAGCCGACGGCGGAACCGCTGCCCCTGCCACCCCCCGAGCCCCTGCCTGCCGACGTTGCGGCGTGGCCGGCGGAGGTGTTCCGGCTCATCAACGTCGTGCGGGCCGAACACGGTCTTTCCCCCTACGCCTACAACGAGACGCTGGCACGGGCGGCCCAGCTTCATGGCCAGGACTGCCTGCAGCGCGGATCGTGCAGCCACACCGGCTCCGATGGCTCGAACGTCAAGACCCGCATCCTGCGCGCGGGCTACGACGCCGCCGGGTGGGCGGAATGCATCGTGTACAGTTCCTCACCTCAGGAGGCCGTGGACTGGTGGATGGATGAGGTACCCCCCAACGACGCCCACCGGCGCACGCTGCTCAGCACCTGGGTCACAGAGATCGGAATCGCGGTAGTTCCCACCGCCTGGGACTATTACTACTTCATCGCGGACTTTGGCCGGCCCAATTGATGAGATAAGGAGTACAACATGTCAACCGCAAGCACAGTCCAGCCCGCGACATCGCGCAGCGAGAAGCTCTCCTTCTGGACAAAGGTCGCCTATGCCATGGGCGACCTTTCGAACTCGGTTGGGCCGGGAACGATCGTCCCGTTCTGGTATCTCTTCTTCCTCACCGACGTGGCCCACCTCAACCCGGTGCTGGCCGGGCTCACCGTCCTCATCGGCGGCATCTGGGATGCGATCAACGACCCGCTGGTGGGGTTGCTCTCAGACCGCACGCGCACCCGCTGGGGACGCCGGCGGCCATACTTGCTGTTCGGCGCGCTGCCCTACGGCGTCACGTTCGCGTTGATGTGGATCATCCCGCCTATCCAGAACCAGGTGCTCCTGTGCCTGTATTTCGCGCTGATCTACATCCTGTTTGACACCGCCTTCACGATCGTCAGTTGTCCCTACACCGCGCTGACGCCGGAATTGACGCTCGATCACGACGAGCGCACCTCGCTCACGACGTATCGTATGGCTGTCTCGATCGTCACCGGGCTGCTGGCGGCGATCGGGTTTGCGCTCGTCTTCGACGCCGCTCCCGATAGGCAGACCGCCTTCCTCGTGATGGGGTTCGTCTGCGGCGGCCTGTTCGTCCCCACGGTCCTCGTCACCTTCTTCGGCATCCGCGAGCGGGCCGAGTTTCAGACCGAGACGCCACTGCCCCCGCTCGAGGGGTTGCGGTTCGTCATGCGCAACCGGGAGTGGTGGTACACGCTCGGCATGCGGCTCACCAGTTGGATCCCGGTCGACATCGCCTCGGCCGTGTTTGCCTACTATCTGATCTACTGGATCAAGATGGACGAGATGGGGGCCTCGCTGGTACAGGCCATCATCCTCGCCAGCGCGACGGTGTGTCTGCCGCTGATCACGTGGATGTCGCGCCGTTGGGAGAAGAGGACCGCCTTCATCATCTCGATCGGTTCCTGGGCGATCGTGATGATCGGTCTGCTTCTTGTGCCGCGGGGGGCGAGGGCGCTGGCTTACGTCGTCGCCTTCCTGGTCGGGCCAGGGGTTGCCGCTGCTCACGTCCTGCCGACGGCGATGAGCGCCGATGCGCTCGAGGTGGATGAGCTGGCCAGTGGTAAGCGCCAGGAGGGCATCTATGCTGGCTTCGAGGTCTTTGTCCGCAAGCTTTCGACCAAGCTGGTGCTGGCGGTATTTGGACCGGTGCTGGCGTGGTCGGGTTACGTCGAGAACGCATCGCAGCAGACCCCACAGGCGCTGATGGCGATCAGGCTACTGATCGCGGTCGTGCCGGCCATCATTCTGGCTGGCGCCATCGTCATCGCCTGGACCTATCCGCTGACGCGCACCCGTCATCAGGAGATCCAGGCCGAGCTGGCCCGGCGGCGCGCCGGTCGGGTGAGGGATTGGGCCACCGGCGAGAGCCCGGCCCAGCCGGTTGCATCGGAGTGACCGCAGCGCTCCTGCTCAGGAGGTCCGTTCCCCGATGTGACTTGCCCAAACCGGGGCTTTGTTGTACTATCCCTGCCGTTGCACCGACGAAAGGAGGATACCCCATGGGAAAAGTATACCGTCACAGGCCTTGTGCGCCCGATGAGTACCTGGGCCGGATTGACCCGGAGAGCGGCAAGGCCTATCGTCACCGCCCTGGCCCCGATGAGTACCTGGGCCGCGTGGAACTGGACAGTGGCAAGGTCTACAGCCACCGCCACGGCCCCGACGAGTACCTGGGCCAGGTCCACTTGGATAGTGGCAAGATCTATAGCCACCGCGTCGGCCCGGATCGATACGTCGCCGAGATCAAGCTGAACGGCCGCGTCTACCGCCACAGACCCGCCGCTCTGGATGACTATCTGGGTAGGGTCGATGGGCTACATTCGCTGGCCGAGGGTGGCGCGGCGTTTTTCCTCCTGCTGCTCCCCGTCATCGAAGAGGAAAAGATCGAAGCGAATGATCAAAGTCAATGACAAGCTCACTGTGGATTTCGAGCCCCTCGGCCGCCGGGCGCGCGTCGTACGGGGGGCGACGTTGCTCGAGGCTGCGCGCCAGGCCGGCGTGGGGTTGAACGCCGTCTGTGGTGGCGCCGGCACGTGCGGGACCTGCCGGGTGCGCGTCGTCGCCGGCCAGGTCACGCCTCCTACCGAGGCGGAGCGGGACAGCCTGGCCGAGGGGTTCCGGCTGGCCTGCCAGGCCCGCGTGTCCGACGATGTGCGGGTCGACGTGCCGCCGGCTTCGATCACCGCCCCACAGCGGGCGCAGGTCGAGGGACGTGAGCGGCCGGTCGAGTTGGACCCGGCTGTGCGCAGCTTCGACCTGGCCCCAGATCCGCCCAGCCTGACCGACCTGCGGGCCGACGCGACCCGGTTGCGCGAGGCACTCCGGGAGCAACACGGCGTCGTGGTCGATCGGTGCGATCATGCGGCGCTGTGCCAACTCCCCGCGCTGCTGCGGGAGCACGGGTGGCACGCGCGCGTCGTCATTCGCGATGGCGAGGTCATCGCCGTCGCGCCGGCCGGAACCTCGTCGTTGGGGCTGGCGGTCGACATCGGCACGACCAAGGTGGCCGCCTACCTGATGGATCTGGAGAGCGGCGAGACGCTGGCGGCCGCTGGGGTGATGAACCCCCAGATCGCCTACGGGGAGGACGTGATGGCCCGCATCGCCTACGTGATGGATGGAGAGGCCCAGGCGCGGGAGCTGCAGCGGGCGATCGTCGATGGGCTGAATGACCTGGCCGGCGAGTTGTGCGCGCAGGTCGGGCGCGACCGTGCCGAGATCTTTGAAGCGGTGCTGGTCGGCAACACCTGTATGCACCACCTGGTGTTGGGGCTTCCGGTAGAGCAACTGGGTCTGGCGCCGTACGTGGCCGCGCTTGCTGACCCGTACGACCTCAAGGCGCACGAGCTGGGGCTGCGGCTGGCCTCTGGCGCGTACGTGCACCTTCTGCCCAATATCGCCGGCTTCGTCGGCGCGGACCACGTGTCCATGCTCCTGGCGACCGGCATCCACGAAACCAACGAGGTCACCGTTGGGCTGGACATCGGCACCAACACCGAGATCAGCCTGGCGGCGAATGGGCGACTGCTGAGTTGCTCCTGTGCCTCCGGCCCGGCCTTCGAGGGCGCCCACATCCGCGACGGGATGCGAGCTGCGCCGGGCGCGGTCGAGTGGGTCCGGCTGGTTGACGGGCGGGTCGAGTATCAGACGATCGACGACGCGCCGCCGGTGGGCATTTGTGGCTCCGGCGTGCTGGACGGTGTGGCCGAACTGCGCAGGGTGGGCGTGCTAAAGGCCAACGGCGCGATGAAGTCGGAGGGCCATCCCTGCGTCCGTGGGACCGGTGCAAAGACCGAGTTTGTGCTCGTCCCGGCCGGCGAGCGGGGCGCGCCTCGCGACGTGGTCATCACCCGCCAGGACGTGAACGAGATTCAACTGGCCAAGGCGGCCATCCGCGCCGGGGTCGAGGTGCTGCTCGAGGAGGCTGGACTGGAAGAGGGACAGATCGAGCGGGTGGTCGTGGCGGGCGCTTTCGGCACCTACCTCGACGTGGGCAGCGCGCTGGCGGTGGGGATGTTCCCATCGCTGCCGCGCGAGCGGTTCGTCCAGGTGGGCAACGCCGCGGGCATCGGTGCCAAACTGGTGTTGGTGTCCCGTCGCTGCCGTGGGATCACTGACGATATCGCCCGTCGCATCGAGTACGTCGAGCTGACGACCCATCCCCACTTCGTCGAAGCGTACACGGCCGCGCTGATGTTGCCGTAGTAGTGACCCTATGTCTCTCTGCTGCTGGCGCTGCCAGTGCCATGCCCGTACTGGCGGTTCCAGTCGGGTATCGTCTTGACGATGGCTACCGTCCCGCCCAGCACGCCGAGCAAAATCCCGTGCAGCGGCAGCCCCAGTGCCCACAGGAGCGGCCCGACCACCGCCAACACCAATATCGTGGACCGGGCGCGGTGGACCCGCAGCGGTCCCATCAGGATCAGCCAGGCGGGCACCAGGATGGCCAGCGCCTTCAGCGTGGGCAGGGGCGATAGGCACAGCATCGCGCCGGACAGTTTGGCCAGACCGATGCCACCGTCAAAGTGGATAAAGATGGACCAGTCGTGGCCAGCCACCGCCATCACCCCGGCCGCGGTCGCCGCCCAGGGGTTTTCTGTCATCAGCGTGGCCCCGGCGACGGCGGCGGCTCCCAGCAGAGCGTCGACGATGGCGGTCAATGCACCGGCCCAAATACCGGCTGTGCGTGAGACGTTCAGCCCACCAGTGTGGCCGCTGCCTTGCTGGCGCACGTCCGTACCCCGCAGCGCCCGGCACACCAGCACGCCCGTCGGCACCGCTCCCACCAGGTATCCCCACACCCCGGCCAGGAGCAGTTGGATCACCCCCGGCACCCCACTCAACACCGCACCTGCAACTGTCCGGGGAGGATCTCGCACGCTATGCGGTGGGCGTCGGTGCACAGCACCTCGCCGTCCATGTGAGCCACCAGGTCGTCCGGCGAGGAGATGGTCACGCGCTGGGCACGTGCCATCGTGACCGGTTCGCGGCCCACGTGCGTGCCTTTCATAAAGTGGGGGACCAGGCCCAGCATGGCTGTCCGGCTGATCTCCCGCACGATACACAGATCGAGGAGCCCGTCGTCGGGTTGGGCGTCGGGCGTGCAGAAGAAGCCGCCTCCCTCGCGCGGCCCGTTGCCCACGCAGATCATCACCGCTGAGAGAGCCAGTTCCTGATCGTCGTATTCGATGGTAACCCGTGGGTTCTGGGCCAGGAAGACCGTCTTTAGCACGACGGGCAGATACAGCGCCATCCCGCGCAGCCGCTTGACCTTGAGGGCCTCGACCGTCACGATGCCGCCGAAGCCGACGTTCACCGTGTTGTCAAAGTACCGGGAGGGCTGGTCCTGCACTGTGACCCGGCACACGTCCACGACCCGGGTCTGGCCGCGTGCCAATCTCCGGCACGCGGCCTGCAACCCGGCGGGGACACCGACGTTGTGGGCAAAGTCGCTGCCGGAGCCGACGGGTATGATTCCCAGCGTGCTGACTAGCCCGTTCTCCGACGCTGACATCAAGCCGTTGACTACCTCGTTAGTCGTGCCGTCGCCGCCCGCAGCGACGACCAGCTCGAAACCGTCGCTCGCCGCCTGTGCGGCCAGTTCCGCCGCATGCCACGGGCCCTCCGTGCGCACTAGGTGGAAGTCGAGCCCCTCTGCCCTCAGATGCTGACGCAACTCGATCTCGGCCTTCGCGCCGTACCCCCGGCCTGCGGCCGGGTTGAGTATGATCTTGATCGGCCCCACGATTCCCTCCTATCCTCTCGATTCTCTGGGATCACCAGGTGATAGAACACGTCACGGCCCATCGCGTTACGTGCTCCGGAAGGTGTTTGACATTGTTCCTGGTTGAGGGTAGAATGGCGCCAGACGGCTGGCTATACGAAAAGGAGGGTGAGATGGCTGAACAACTGCCTTTGCCCGATGCTGGCGTTCTCACAGAGGAGTCTCCAGGAACCGCCACTCCATCGGGCCTGAACGCGCACTCGTCGCTGCGCACCGCCATGGGCGCCTTCGAGCTTCACATGCAGCAGCAGGGCTTTGCCGAAAACACGATCAAGGCCTTCCTCTCCGACCTCAACATCCTGGCCGAGTTCGTTGGGGTGGGGACTGCGCTTAACGCTATCTCCACCCAGGACCTCAATCGCTTCACCCACTGGCTAGTGCACGAGCGTGGCGTGCCCTGTAACCCCAAGTCGTTGGCCCGGCGCGTGACTACGCTCAAAGTCTTCTTCGGCTGGCTGGCCGAGGCCGGGGTGCTTTCCTCCGATACCGCTGCCCCTGTGGTTCACAAGCCGGTGATGACGCCACTGCCCAGGATCCTCTCCGATGCTGAGGCCGAGTGGGTCTTGGGCGTGACGCAGGCGTTGCGTCACGCGGAAGATCCCGACGCTCGCCCCCACTTGCTGATAACGTTGCTGTTTCACACGGGCATCAAGAAGAGCGAGTGCATGAACATTGTGATGAACCATTTTGACTTCAGCGACCCTGCGCAGCCCGTGTTGTGGATCCGTTACGCCAACCCGCGCCGCCGCCACAAAGAGCGCAAGCTGCGCCTTCCGGTGTGGTGGCCGACGGTGCTGGCCGAGTATCGGGCGCAGTACCAGATCCAGGATGCCCTGTTCCCCTGTACTGCGCGCAATCTGGAGTACGTCTTGGCCAGCGTGGCCCGGCAGGCCGAACTTGCTCACGGCCTCTCCTTTGAGATGCTGCGCTGGACCTGCGCGGTGCGTGACCACCAGGCCGGGATGCCGGCCGATAAACTGCGTCAGAAACTGGGGATCTCAAAGATCACCTGGCGCGAGGTGGGGGTCAAGATTACCCGGCTGGCGAGGCCGGCGTTGTGACGTGACGCACACTCGTGAGATCTGCGAGGTGGACCGTGTTGGTGCGGGTGGTCAGGATAGCAGTCGTCTGATTCGCCTGACCGTCAGGTTGGTAACGCGACGGTAGGAACACCCTGGTGGGACCATCGCGACCAGGATCAGTCTCTCGCTCCCAACGGGGATGTAGCGGCAGACCAGGCGGATGCGATCACGGTCGCGGATGGTCACCTCATCCACGTCTGACATCCCCAATTGGCTTTGTGCGTCGCTGCTGGCCCTCTGGACGAGTGCGACCATCGCAGCCGTTGTGTCGCCGTCGCAGGTAGCGGGGTCTGTGGCAATCGGCAAGCCCTCTGCGGATGTCAGCAGTGAGGCCGGGAATTGCCCGGCCTGGTTCATCTCGCGCAGGATTCGCTCGATAGGTGTGGGCATAAACACCGCTGGTTGGCGTGGATTGTCGCTCATAGGACTCTCGATTCACCCTGCCGCAAATTCTTCCTCAGCTTCGTTGCAGACGAGTAGTGGAAGTGCCATCTCGCTTATCAGAAGAGCAGCCTCAGCGGGCGTCAGGCCCAGGTCCAGCCCCGTCTGATACAGATCCCTGGCAACCGCCTGGAGGTCCAGCATCTTGCTCTCCATCTCCTCGCCCTCCGTCACAGTGCTTCCTTTGGCATTCATGCCCTGATCCATACTCTCTACGCTCATTGTATTCTCCTTCCTTCACCAATGAAGCGATGAACCGGAAACTCTGCACCGCTTGTGCATCGATGACTATCTTAGCACAGGATGACCTGGTTGTGGGTTGCGAGAAAGTGCCAAACCTGTGTCAGTTGCATGCCAACCGTTGTCCTTCTTGTCTGACAGATGGGGTGGGGAGCTTGGAATCCAGCCTGCCCCTGCCTTCTTCAGCGGGGCAGCAGGCTTTCTGCCTCGGTAGCCTCGGCGTAGATGACGTATCCGCTACCGCGTACCGTGTGTATGAGGCGTGGTCTGGCGGGATCGCGCTCTAACTTGTGTCGCAACCGGTGGACGTGGGAACGCAGAAACACGCGGGCATCCCGCTCGTCCAGGTCATAGCCGCGCACGTGGACCACCAACTCGCGACAGGACACGACGCGGTCCTGATGGCGCATCAAATAGGTCAGGATGTCGAACTCGGTCGGCGTCAGATCAACCGGCTGGCCGTACGCGAGGACGAGTTTCCTGAGGGTGTCCACGGTGATGTCCGGTGCTTGCAGAAAGCGCCCGGTGGAGGGGGATGTCTCTGGTTGCTCTGTCGCAGCCTTGATGCTGGCCAAAGCCTGCTCTAACAGCGCCACCGGGTCTTTGTGGCGCAGACGGCGTTGCCGCTCGGCCAGACCGGCTTCCACCGCATTGACGATTCCCTTCACGGGACTGGGCTTGAGCAGGTAGTCGAAGGCCCCGTGTCGGATGCTGGCAATGGCCGAATCCAGCGTGCCATGGGCGGTCAGAATGATGAACACCGTGTCTTGTGCCAGTGGACGTGCTGCCTTCAGTACCTCGGTGCCGTCCATCCCCGGCATCTGCAGGTCCAGAAGCACCAGGTCGAAGCGTTGGCGGGCGATATACTCCAGGGCTCTCTGCCCGGAGCTGGCCTCCGCAGTCCGGTAGCCCATGCGTTCGAACAGCCCGGCCAGCGTGCGGCGCATCGCCTGCTCATCGTCCACGATGAGGATGTGCGCGCCGGGTAAGACGGGATCGCCTGCGATTCTTGGATTCGTCATTGTGCAACTCTGCACTCACTCCGACAGCGCTGGCAGCCACACGGTAAACGTCGTCCCTTCTCCCACCTTGCTCTGAAACGTGATCTCTCCCCCGTGTCGCTGGACCACGTTGTAGCTCACGCTCAGTCCCAGCCCGGTGCCTTCCTCTTTAGTCGAGAAGAAAGGCTCAAAGATGTGCTCGAGGTGTTCGGGATCGATTCCGTGGCCGGTGTCGGCGAAGGAAATCGCCAGCCGCCCATCTTCGGCCAGGCGACTCGAAACGCTCAAGGTCCCTCCCTCGGGCATGGCGTCGACCGCATTGAGCACCAGGTTGAGAAAGACTTGCCCCAGTTCGTCGGGGGCTGCCAGGATGGTTGGTAGAGCGGGGGGCAGATCCCGCCGGAGTGCGACGCGACGGTGCTGCAGATACTTGTTGGCCAGTGCCAGCACCTGTTCAATGACTGCGTTACTCTGCGTGGGCTTCTTCTTTCGCAGAGGCCGTCGAGCGAAATCGAGGGTGCGCGTCACTATGCTGATCAACTGCTTGACTTCCTCGTTGGCCATCTCAAGATACTCCCGCTGCTCGTCGGGTTCCAGCGGGAAGGTGAGCATGAGTTGGAGGCTGTTGTGGATGGCCTGGAGTGGGTTGTTGATCTCGTGGGCCAGCGAGGCAGCCATGCGACCGGTGGCAGCCAGTTTCTCGCTCTGCACCAGTTGGGCCTGCGACTGCTCCAACAGTTTGCGCTGCTCTCGCTCTGCCTCGTACAGGCGGGCGTTCTCGATCGCGATGGCGGCCGAACCTGCCATTGTGCTCAGGTAGTGGAGATCGTGTTCGCCAAAAGCTTTGCCGGTCCTGTTGATTGCCTCGATGACGCCGATGGCCTTTCCCTTGCATATCAGGGGTACAGCCAACAGCGATTGCGTCGTCAGGCCAGTCAGGTTGTCAATACGATCATAGAAGCGTGGGTCGTTCTGCGCATTCCGAACCAACACCGGCTGCGCCTGCTGCAAAGCCCAGCCTGCGATGCCAGCCCCGGCCGGCATGCGAGTGCCCACGAGCTCCTCAGAGCCGGGGCCTACGGTGGCAGCGAAAACCAGTTCATTGTCAGCGGCTTGGTAGAGCAACACCGATGCCCCTTCCGCGTCTAGCATCGCCCTGGCCTCGGCCATGGCCAGTGTCAGCACCCTGTCCAGGTCAAGTGTGGAGGTGATGACCCTGCCGGTCTTGTTGAGCGCCGCCAGTTCCCGGTTGCGTTGCTTGACTTCTTCCTCTACCCGTCTGCGCTCTGCAATTTCCTGCTGTGCCTGTTCGTAGAGCTGGGCGTTCTCAATCGCTACGGCTGCCTGGGCGGCCAGAGTGGAAAGAAGTCTTGTGTCGCCCTGGTTGAACGCATCCACCTCGGTGCTCTCGACCTTTAGTACCCCGATCACGTGGACGCTGGTCTTTAGCGGCACGGCCAGTTCCGACCGGCTTGCTGTTTCCCCCGCCGCGCCCCCGGGGGCCTCCCGGACGTTGGGAACGTAAAGCGGTTGGCCGCTGCGCGCCGCTGCCACAGCGATCTCCTGCTCTCCGCTCAGCGAGAGCCTGGACGCTGTCTCCTGCGCTCGGCTACGTGCCGCCACCCGGTACAGTTCGTTGTGCTCCTCGTCGATTAGATGTAAGCCGCAGGTTTCGAACTCCAGTACCTGCTCGACAATGTCCAGCACGGCGTTGGCTACCCGATCCACCTCCAGCGAGAGGGCCATCTCGCGGCTCAGATTATAGATGGCGGCCAGTCTCGTCGCCAGATGATGTTTCTCCGTCGCTCGCTTGACCGTTGATCGGATGGTATCAGCGCGGAAAGGCTTGGTGATATAGTCGTAGGCCCCCAGCCGCAATGCTTCGATGGCGGTCTCCAGCGTGGCGTAGGCGGTGAGCACGATGATCTCGATGTCTGGGCGCCTCTCGCGGATGCACCTGAGTATCTCCATTCCGTCACAGTCGGGCAGCAGGAGGTCGAGGATCGCTACGTCGAACCGCTCCGTCTCGATCAGTTCCATGGCTTGCGGGCCGCTGCTGGCACTGACGACGGCGTACCTCAGTGGCTTGAGGCATTCGGCCAGCAGATCGCACATCTCTGGATTATCATCCAGGATCAGGACCTTGTCTGGATTGGCCATTGCTCTGCTTTCTTGTCGGTGGTCATAGTGAGACCCGTATCACTGCCATCGGGCCAGTGCCGCCTCCAACCGCTGGTAGGTGATCTTCCGGCCCATAGAGGTTGACGGGGGACCCTCAATGGGCAGGCTGAAGTAGAAGGTGGATCCCACCCCCACTTCACTTTCCACCCAGATCTGCCCGCCCTGCAGCTCAACCAGTTTGCGGCTGATGGCGAGCCCCAGCCCCAGGCCGCTCACTTTCCGCGTCCTGAAATTAGCCACCCGACAGAATTCCTCGAAAATGGTCTCAATGTGCTCAGGCGGGATGCCGATGCCGGTGTCAGCCACGCTGATGACTACCGTGTCTTGGTCACGCGATGCTGACACGATGATGTGCCCCTGTTCGGTATATTTTATGGCGTTGGTCAACAGGTTGAGCAGCACTTGGCGTGCCCGTGTTTTGTCGGCCCGGATCGCTGGCAGGTCAGGATCGAGCGCCTGCACCAGTTCTATGGGCCTGTCGCCAATGAGGGGGGCGGCGATGGTTATTGCGTCATCGACCATTTTTGGCACGCTCACGTCGCTCAACGTCAAGTCCATCTTGCCAGCCCAAATCTGGCTGATATCGAGCATGTCGGTGACCAGCCCCAGCAGGTGCTTGCCGCTCGTGTGGATGGCCTCCATGTCCTCGCGCTGCGTCTCGGTGATCTGGCCATCGATTTCCTTCAACATCACGCCAGAGAAGCCAATGATAGAGTTCAGCGGGGTCCGTAGCTCGTGGGACATATTGGCGAGGAGTTGGGATTTCAGCCGATCCAACTCCCGTAGCTGCTCTGCTGCCTCTTCCAGTTGTCGGCTGTGCTCCTCCAGGCCGCCCAGCAGCCGCTCTCGTTCAACTTCAGCACTGGACAACCCGGTGATATCACGCAGCATTGCCACCACGCCCAACTGGTGCCCCTCGTCGTTCTGGAATGGCGCCATGCTCGTCTGCACGACCCGGTCCGATACCTCGAATACTGCCTGCATGCCGTATGGTGAGTCTTCCGCCAGTGTCCTTACGATGCCCACTTCTCCCGCCGGCGCCATGGAGTTCATGATTTGCCCAAAAGGGGTGCCGAGGACGTCAGATCGTTCCATCCCCAGGGTGTCGAGGGCTGCGTTGTTGGCCAGGATTACCTGATCGTTCGCATCGGATACAATGATGCCGTCAGCGATGCCCTCCAGGATGGCGCGAAACCGCCCGGCTTCCTGTTTCTGGCGGCGGACCAGGCGTGTCAGGGCTCGTGACTGCTGTCCTGTCTTGGCGCGCAATTGGATGCAGTGGGTGACGATGGCGACCTGGTCGGCCAGGATGCAGCACAGTTGCAATTGAGAAGCACTTGGCGGTGGGCCATCGTGGCCCACCACCAGCAACCCCTGCCCCGTTTCCAGCCCTCTCTGCAGAGGGGGAGGCAGGAGCGGCAAGATCAGTGCTGCCTCCAGATTCCCTCCCAGGATGGCTTCTAGAGCTTGTAGGCGCCGCTCATCGACTGCGTGGATCAGATTGAACGTGTGGCCTCGCCTTAGTGCATCTCCCAGAATCGGACTGAGCGCGGGAGGTATGGGGGGAAACGTCTGCCGACCATCCGCCGGCGGCCACCGGGCGACCAGCCGCAAGCGGAGTTTTTCCCCATATTCCGCTGATTCATCCTGCGTCAAGAGAAGGGCGGTCAATCGGACCTCCAGAACCTGGGTCAGCGCTGCTGTCGCGGTCTTGAGGAGTTGTGCCAGGTCGGTCGCGGTGAACAGCGAACTGGTGGCCTCCAGCAATTGGGATGCAGGCCATGGGTCAAGACGTACTGCGCTGCCCGGCGTGGCCGGTGTGGCCTTCCGCGGCGGGTAGTCCAGCCAGTTGAGCCACAGGGCGGCGATGGTCGCCGCGGCAGCGGTGAGAATGGAAGAAGATGGCGAGGCCGCCGGCGGGGGGATCACCAGTCCACTGATGCCGGCCGAGAACGCACCGACCACGGTTGTCAGCCAGGCCCGTCTGCGGGTTCGCACGTGCAACAGGTTGAATGCTGCCAACGCTGCCAGCGCCAGCGCGCTATGAGCCCACGTGATGGCGAACCGAAGCGTCGGGGATAGACCCAACGCGCCGCGTACCCGCTGCCACAGCGACATTCCGCACGCCAGCGCCACGGCCAGCAGGCCGACGCCAGCTAGCCGGTCGGCCCAGCGGGCGGGGAGCGGCGGCGCGAGGAACGGCCACGCCAGCAATACCAGCCCGGCCAGGTCCAGCGCGGCAGCCAGCCAATCGTCGCCGGGCTGCCCTGACCCCGACAGGCCTGCAACCAGCAGGCCCAGCCGGACCGCCAGCCAGAATCCGCCGACGATGACCAGATCGGTGGCATCATCCCCGCGCCTACGCCTCCAAGCGGCGTAGGCCAGCACTACCACCGCCGCCCAGCACAACAACGCAAGGCCCTGACCGGCCAGCAAGCCGGGTCGGGACCTCAGGCTATGCCGTCCGATTGCTACGTTGTCCATTCGTGATCTCTTACAGGTCGCAGCCTCGCCAGGGGCCCTCAGCGGCCTCGGCTCTCCGCCCACTGTAACTCCTCAGGAAAGCGCAATCATCTTATCATACCCTGTTTTCGCTTTGGGTTACGGTTGTGTTACGAATGGGTTGTGGGCTAAGGGGCGACTGGAGGGGTTTGACGGTCAAGATGCGGGGGTTCCCGAGGGGTTTGCCTCTGCTATTGGTGGCTCAGCGGGATGAAGGTGCGGAAGGGGAGTGGCTCGTAGACCTGGTTCAGACTGAGGTAGTCACTGCTCCGGCCCCCGATAGCGAAGATAGAGGTCTCAAACACAACCACACCTGGGCTGCGCCACTCTTCTACGAGCGGCGTCTCAACGGGGAGCCAGGTGTCGTCGCCCGGGCTGTAGCGCTCATTGAAACCCAGGTAACTGGTCCAGCCACCTCCGCCAATGGCGTAGAGTTGGCCGCCCAGTGCCACGACACCCAGTCCCCCTCGCCCCACCACTAGTCGTGCACATTCCTGCGTCGTACCCGTTACGGGGTCGTAGACAGTGCACGTGGTCAGTTCTCGATCACCATCGTACCCACCCACGATGTAGAGGTGGCCTCCCAGAGGGGCAGCGGCAGCGAAGCCTCGTTCCGTATCAAGTGGTGTGCTCTTGGTCCAGGTATCCGTCTGAAGATCGTAGACGTACGCCGTGGCAACGTATTGCTCCCCGTCCCATCCTCCGAAGAGATAAAGTCTCGTGCCTAGCGAGGCGAGTGCGTAGGCACAGCGTGGTTCCGGCAGCGAGCTGACCTGGCGCCAGGCGTCGGACAGGATATCGTACACCTCGACCACCTGCGTCGGCGTGCCCTCTGCGTCGCAGCCGCCTGGCACGACCACTTCCGCTCCGATTGCAGCGGCCGAGACGTAGGCTACCGATGTGGGCTTGTCGCTCCCCGTGGTCCACGTATCGCTTGCGGGATCATATACCTCCACTGCTGGCGTGATTCCCTCAGGGGTGCGGCCGCCGATGGCCAGAATCCGGCCTTTGGCTACGACGAGCGCCATGTGGGCACGGCGGGTCGGCATCTGAGCCCGCTCATGCCAGGCGGATTCTGTGCCCTTCACCAGCGCAGCCACTGGCTGCTCTGGCGACTGGTCAAACGGCAGGTCTGCCCCGTTCCCTGCCTGCGGCCTACTGTGGGGCCACGTCACGGCTATCCCGGACACCGCAAGTAGCAGGGCAGCGATCAACATCATCCGTTTGAGCCAGGGGAGGGGGGGCTCTGCGGCAACCGGCAGGACGTGGGGCCGGGCCGTGGTGCTCTCATCTTCCGAGTCTGTCGCTTCCCCTGCGCCTTCCACCGACACCCAGCCCTCACGCACGGCGATCATCGTCGCTTCGGTGCGCGATTCGGCCCCCAGTTTGTTGAACACGTTGCGCAGATGAACCTTGACGGTATTGACGCTGATGCTCAACTGATAGGCGACCTCGCGGTTGGTGACGCCGGTCGCCACCATCTGCAGGATCTCTTTCTCACGTTCGGAGAGGGGTTCGCCGTATTCAGGCATTGTCCCTTCAGGTCATCTTGACGACGATGTCGGTCAACACGTTGGCTGCCTCGTCCCCTCGGTCGGCAGCGTTGCTCAGGTGGCGATAGATCTCGCGCAGTTTGAGCATCTCCACCACGTGCTCCAGGTCCCGTGGCATATGAAACAGGTCGGCCAGGGCCTCCCGGTAGACGGTTTCCACGCGGTTCTCCAGCGCTTTGGCTCGCACGGCGTGGTCCTCGGCGACGCCGGGGTGGTCGGACAGCCGCAGCACACTCAGGTGGATTTCGCGCGCGGCGTCGCGCAGGAGCGAGACCATGCGCCGCAGGTAGTTGTTGGGTTCCACTTCGAGGACATCCATTTCACCTACCGTCGTGTAGCCATAGTCAATAATGTCGTCAATCGCGCGTGAGAGCGCGTGAATGTCCTCACGATCCATCGGTGTGACGAATGTGTGGTTCAGTTCGTCAATCAGGATACGCCGTACTTCGTCGGCCTCCTTCTCCATCCGCGTGATGACTAGTGCCCGTTCCTTGGACGGATCGTCCATGTACGCTGTCAGTGCTTCCATCCCTTTGAGCGTGTACTCGGCTTGCTGGATCAGCAACTGAACGAACCGATTCGGCTGCTTCTTGAAAAGGCGTTGTATCCATCCCATGCTCGACTCTGCTCCTATACCCCGAAATGGCGTATAACCACAAATGCCAACGCGGCCAACAGCCCTGAGGAGGGGATCGTCAATATCCAGGCGAGGAGGATGTTTCCTGTAACTCCCCAGCGTACCTTGCTCAGCCGCTCGGCCGATCCGACACCCAAGATGGCCGAACTGACCACCTGGGTGGTGCTCACAGGGCCACCCAGCAGCGCGGTTCCCAGGATCACCGCTGTTGACGTAACCTGCGCTGTGAAGGCGTGCACGGGGCGGACCTTGTAGAATTTCCTTCCCAGCGTGCGGATGATGCGCCAGCCGCCCATCGCCGTTCCCAGGGCGATGGCCCCACCGCTGGCGGCGATGACCCATACTGGTACCTGGAATTCACTCAAGAATCCGGCACCTACCAACCCCATCGTGATGATGCCCATCGTCTTCTGTGCGTCGTTTGTACCGTGGCTCAGTGCCAGCGCCAACGCTGTGAGGGTCTGCGCGCGCTTGAAAAACCAATTGATGCGCGGTGAGGCCGCCCGAGCCAGGAAAAGCACCAGTTTCATGAGCAAGTAGCCGCCGATCAATCCTAGTGGTGGTGATAGCAGCAATGCTACGACGATCTTGATCAGCCCGTGGAGTTGGACGGCGTCTATCCCATAGCCCGTGATGGCCGCGCCGACCATCCCGCCGACGAGCGCATGGGAGGAACTGGATGGGATGCCAAAGAACCAGGTGATCAGGTTCCAGACGATCGCCGCCAGCAACGCTGCCAGCACGACCGCGATTGTGTTCGCGTGAGGCTGCACAACCTCCTGGCCGATGGTGGTCGCCACGGCGACACCGAAGAGGAACGGAGCGGTAAAGTGCGCCAACGCGCTGAGCATGAGCGCGCGGCGCGGCCCCATAGCGCGCGACGAGATCATGGTCGCGACGATGTTGGCGCTATCGTGAAAGCCGTTCAGGAAGTCAAACCCCAGGGCTGTGGCGATAAAGATGATCAATACTGGCGACATAGACAGGATTATAACACAGCGGGGTGCTTGGGCAAGCACGATGCATGGGGGCTTGCCAATCGGCTTGTGGGTTTCTCCAATTCACGTTATACTACAAGATGATGGGTACGGCTGTACCCTGCCCCCATCAGGGAGTCCGTCACGGGCACAAGAGAATCCATATCTGAAGTCGTCTGCCTCCACACGTGGGGGTGGCAAAATGCGACGTGTGCTTTCCGGGCGGGCATGACGGACTCTCTACCAATCTGCCTGCCGGTACCGGACTGCTCAAAGTAGTTATCCCACCTTGTATTCGGGAACGATGGCGATCCCGGAAATCTCAAACGAAAGGGAAATCAAGATGGCTACAGCGGAAAAAACGGCAGAGTTCAGTGTCCCCGTGGACAAGGCGTTCAACCTGATCGCTGATATCAGTCGCTGGCCTGAGTGGGTTCCTCCCCTGACCAGCGTGTCCAACTTGTCAGGGTCAGGTATGGGCACCACCTATAACTGGGAATTCAAGCTTGGGCCATTGCCTGCATTCAGTGGCACGGGAGAAGTTATCAAACTCATTCCCAATAGGCGCTTCGAAGTACAGACTCACGGCGTTCCCAGTACATGGTTGTTTGCGTTTTCTGACCGGGGTGATCAATCGGTGATCAAATTGACTATCGAATATGATATTCCCGGTGGTGGCATAGCGTCCGGGCTGGTGGGCAAGCAAATCGAGGAGGGCCTGGGTATGCTGAGAGGACTCCTTGAAACGTAGGGTGGGGCGCTTACGAGGATAGCGTCCACAGGACAATTTCGGGCGGGGCCAGAAACCGGGCGCGCGGGGCACCCAATCCCTCCATCCCTAGCCCGCGACTCACATAAAGCGTCGTGCCGCCTTCCTTGTAGCGGCCCATTTCGTAGCGCTTCCAGAAATCGGAACTCGTGATGAGTGCGCCGAAGAGAGGTAGGCGGACCTGTCCGCCGTGGGTGTGGCCGCAGAGGTAGAGATCTACACCCAGCTCTGCCGCCTCCGGCATCAGATCGGGCGAGTGGTAGAGCAGCAGCGTGAATTTGTGCGTGGGCCTGGCCCCCAGCAGGCGGCGGAGGCGTGGCACGTCCACACGGCGCTGGCGGGTGCAGCGCAGCCCGGCGATCTGTAGGGCGTGGCCGTTGACGTCTAGTTCTCTGACCTCATCCAGCAGCCACGTGATGGGCAGATCCTTAAAGATGATCGGCACGACGTCCGTGCGATCCACTGGGGGACTGCCGGTGATGGCGTAGATGGGGCCGCGAGCGATGTCACACAGACGTGCCAGCAGGTCGTGCGCGTCCGCCTGGGCTTCCGTGTCGTACACGTACGTCAGATTGAGGTAGTCGCCAGTGAGGACGATGACGTCGGCGTCCAGTTCCTCGACCAGGCAGAGCAGCCTCTTCTCGCGGGCGGTGGTACGCTCGACGTGCATGTCGCTGATGTGGAGCAGATGCAGCGGGGCGTCGCCGGTGAGTTTGGGGCAGCGCAGTTCGGCTTGGGTGACCCCGATGGAGAAAGGCTCGATCCAGGTGGCGTAGAGGAAGCCACCGGAGATGGCGAGGCTCACCGCGCCGGTCAGCAGTAGGCCGGGCACAGTGGCCCACAGCAGGCCGGTCACCAGGGCAAGCGCTGTCCGAATCAGAGCCAGTGCCAGCAGCGGCGGGGTGACGGGGCCGAAGGACCGTTCCATCCGGGGGAGCAGCGCTAGCCCGGCCCCGTCGGTGATCGTGAAGGCTAGCGACAGCACGGCAACTGGGATGCGGAGTGTCCCCCACGGCCAGCACGCGATGGCGGCCAGCGTCATCCAGGCGGGCGTGAGTACGAGTGGATGGATATGTCCCACCAGGTCGGTGAGGACAAGCGCAATGTGCAACGGGCCAGGTTCGTAGCCGGGCGGATTGTAGCGTGAGGCAGCGCCGTATTCTGGATCAGATGGTGGCATAGTTGGAGGTCACTGTTGTGATTCGAGGACGCTGCGCAGGACGTCGGGAACATTGGTGATGATGCCGTCCACGCCCAGGCCGATGAGGCGACGCATCTCGTCCGGGTCATCGACAGTCCAGACGTTCACCTGGTAGCCGCGTCGTCGCGCCCACGCGATATAGTGCGCATCCACCATCTCGTGCTCAGGATGGCGTGCCGCGTGGGGAGGTGCAAGGGCCTGCCATGCCTGTCGCAGGGGCACCGGCAGGCCGGGGCCGTAGAGAAAGCCCACAGGTACGTGGGGGGCGATCCTTCTGGCCCGGCGCAGCGAGAGCGGGTTGAACGACGAGAGAAGCACGCGGTCACCCAGGCCGTGTTGCTCGACCCGGGCGATCACCGCTCGCTCCAGCCCGTTGTCGTGCAGGCTGATGGTTTTCAGTTCGATGTTCAACAGCAGCCGGCTCCCGACGCGCTGGAGTACCTCTTCCAGCGTAGGGATACGCTCGCCAGCGAACGTCGGATCAAAGGTGGAGCCAGCGTCAAGTTGCTCGAGTTCGGCGAGCGTCAGGTCTGCCACCCGTCCGCTGCCATCGGTGGTGCCGTCCACGATAAAGTCGTGGATGACCACCGGCACGCCGTCGGCTGAGACGTGGACGTCGAACTCGATGCCATCGGCGCCCAGCTCTACGGCTTTTTCGAAGGCGGCCAATGTGTTAGGCGGTGCAGCAGCGCTGGCTCCGCGATGACCAATGTTCAGCACGTGCTCGTGGTCGAGAAAGCTCAATGGATCATATCTCCACAAAATAGGCTTCGCAGGCGCGGTCAATCAGGTCTTTGCTCAACACGGCGGGTATATTCAGGTAGCGGGCGATGTCTACCAGTTGATCGACGAGATCACGGGGATGGCAGCCCCGCCTGGGGCGGTTGGGTTTGAGGTAGTGTTCCTGGATCAAGTAGGCCAATCCCTGGTCGTTGTAGGACACACCTTTGTGTTCGCATATCCGGCGAAAGATCTCGCGATACTCGTCCCACGTGGGGTCTTTGATCTCGATCTTGTGCCGAATGCGCCGCAGGAAAGCCTCGTCTACCAGGTCACGGGGGGCCAGGTTCGTTGCAAAGACGATCAAGACGTCAAAAGGGAGCTCAATCTTGCGACCCGTGTGGAGCGTCAGGTAATCCGCGCGCTTCTCTAGCGGTACGATCCACCGGTTGAGCAGATCGCGTGGCCGGGCCTGCTGGCGGCCAAAGTCGTCGATCAGCAGCATGCCGCCGTTCGCCTTCATCTGGAAGGGCGCCTCGTAGAATTTGTTGGTCTCGTCAAATACCAGGTCGAGCGTCTCCAACGTCAGTTCGCCCCCGGCGCAGATGACGGGGCGCCGGATATGCGCCCAACGCGGATCTCGAGCCCGATTGCCGGAGGATGAGTCCTCAATCTGGATGTGGTTGACGCCGTCAAAGACCCTGATGATCTGCCCTGCGATCTCTATCGCGTAGGGAATATACATAGCGTTGCCCAGCAGCATCCTGCCGATGCTCTCGGCGATGGCGGTCTTGCCGTTGCCTGGGTTGCCAAAGATAAACACGGAGCGACCCGAGTTGACCGCCGGGCCCAATTGGGCGAACGTGTCCTCGCTGATGACCAGGTGGGACAAAGCCTGGCGCATCGTACGCTGGTTGGCGACGACGCTGCCCAGAGGCTGGCGGCGTATCGCGTCGTTATATGTCTCCAGCGTGACAGGAGCAGGCCCAACGTACTGGCTGCGGTCGAGTGCCTCGCGCGCCATCAGGCGTCCCTTTTGCGCGATGGCATACTGGTAGGCCGCCTCTGCGAACCCTGCGGATCCCTTTACTTCGCATAGTTGTTCGCGTCTGAGAAACTCTAGCACCTGGTCGATCACGCCCGGGTAAGGGAGTTTCATTTCTTCGGCCAGTTCGTATCCCGAGATGTTTCCCTCAAAGTACATGATCTTGATCGCCAGGTCGGTCAGGAATCCAAGTCCGAGTCCTGTTTCCTTGATCGAGGTTGGCATCGGTGGAATGAACTGAGCTGGTGCGGGAGCGGTTGCTGCACGCTGTGCCATGATCCTTTACTCCTCTTTATCATATGATTGCATGTTCTGAAAAAAGCGGTGTTCATACGTCTGGTCGGTTGTGCCGTCAAGCGACTTCGCCCAGTACATCACAGACCAGGGCAATTTCCTCCTCCGTGTTGTAGCAGTGAGGCGAAACGCGGATGTATTGCCCATGCGTTGAGACTACGACCTTGGCGTCGGCCAGCAGACGGAATGCCTCGTCCACGTTGCCAGGGACGCTGAATGCGACAATTGCGGAGCGGCGCTTGGGCTGCACATTGCTTGCAATTTCGAAGCCCCGCTGTCGAATCTCTTCGATCAGTAGGTCGGTCAGATGCAATGTCCACCGTTCAATGGTTGAGATCCCGATCTCCATGAGGAATCGTGCCGCTGCCAACAGGCCCACCTGTCCGACAGTGTTTGCACAGCCGAGCTCAAACCGACGGGCGCCGGGCCAGAAATTGAGATCATAGTCAAGTGGGTATTCCTTGCCTGCGACGCTAAAGCAGCCGGCGAACGGAGGGAGCAGTTCATCCAGCAACTCCTGGCGGCAATAGACAAAACCCTGGCCTGGTGGTCCCATCAGCCACGTGGAACCACCGCAGGAGAGAAAGTCAACCTGGCAGACCTGGACGTCCAATGGTGCAACGCCCAGCGATTGGATGCCGTCCACGACGAAATATGCCCCATGCTCTCGACACCACGCACCCAGTGCTTGAAGGTCGCTTTTGAAGCCGGTGAGAAACTCCACGGAGCTGACAGCCACGACACGGGTACGCTCGTCGGCGTGCAGCTCCAATGCCTCTACCGTCAGCCCGCCCCCATCGTGCGGAATGCAGCGTGCCTCGACCCCGTGTCGCTGGACGTTCATCCAGGGATAGACGTTGGAGGGGAACTCCATGTCACAGAACAGGACGTTGTCCCCGGGTTGCAGTGGTAGGGTGTTCGCGATGATGTTCAGGCCCTCGCTGGTGTTCTGCACGAAGGCGATCTCCTGCGGTGTACCGTTGATCAACCAGGCCAACACGGCGCGCAGATCATCAGATATGTGCTCATATCTGCGCTCGCGGTCAAATAACACACCCTGATCGGCGATGAATTTGGACATGGCGGCGCGCACAGGGTCCGGCAATGGAGCAACCGAGGCATGGTTTAGATATGTGCAGTGCTTGGTGGCCGGGAACGCAGCCCGCAGGGCTTCTACGTCGGGATATCGAGATTGGTAACTGCCTTGAGCCACTCTTCCTCCAGCGGTGTGCATATTATACTATTGGTGATCAGAAGCGACAACACGTCGCCCTGGTCTTTTGCCGGGGCTGGCATATGCCATATGTTAATACCAGTCGCCGGAAGGAGGGTTACAGGCTAGTTACATCTCTGTTAAACGGTGTCGTGACTGAATGCACCCCCGATGCTGCTGTCCTCAATACGCCCCAATCGCACGTAGTCGGTCGTCGTCCAGCCCGAAATGATGGGCGATTTCGTGTCGGAGGACGCGCTGGATCGTTGCACGTACCTGGTCCAACGTGCGGCAGCGCATCTCGATCGAACGCTGATAGATGCTGATCTTGTCTGGCAGGACCAGGCCATAGTTGTGGGTCCGCTTCGTCCGTGGGATGCCGTGGTAGAAACCCAGAAGCTGTGCCGGATGGCGTATTCCAGCCTGCCGCATCGTCTCCGGGTCTGGCCAGTCCTCCACTACGACCTCCACGTTGTCCAGTTGCGCTCGAAAAGTCTCGGGCAGGTCGTTCAGGGCCTCGGCCACGAGGTGTTCAAACACGTGGCGGTTCATCGTAAGACATTATACCACCAAGCGTATAGTTTGGCAGGGGGCGACAGGAAAGGGGCCTGGAACATGTGCCCAGGCCCCTTGACTGTGACGCGGTTCACAGGGGTCTACTGTCACGCCCTCTGGCGTTGTACTCTCTATGGGATCGGTGTTTTTGCGCTCCACACTGCCCGCCCTGGTTGGTGAAGCTTATACAAAGTCCTGTTTGATCGTCTCCGCGCGCCGGATCCATTCTGGCCCCAGTGGCTGCTCCACCAGCGGGCCAGCCTTCAGCGCCGGTACCTGCTCTTCGTAGGTGGGGGTTGGCTCGCCCCGGTAAAAGATGCCGATGGGGATCCGCTCTCCCCACTCGTGTGCCCTCTCCCAGGCAGCGGTCCGGTCGGTCGGGTCGTACCCTGCCTCGTCCTCCAACTTGTAGACGCGCTCGTTGTAGAAATCATAGGCGGTTGACCGGTTGAAGGTCACGCACGGCTGGAGGACGTCCACCAGCGCGTAGCCCGGGTGGTCCAACGCTTCGCCGATGAGCCAGACCAGGTGCTTCAACTCGTTGGAGTAGCCCCGGGCGACGAAGGTGGCTCCGGCCGTGATCGCCAGCGCCAGCGGCTGCACCGGTACTTCGAGCGAGCCCTCCGGCGAGGTGGGCGTGCGCTTTCCCCGTTCACTGGTGGGGGAATACTGGCCCTTCGTCAGGCCATAGATCCGGTTGTCCTGCACCACATCGACGATGTTCAGGTTACGCCGGGCAGTGTTGAGAAAGTGGCTCAGTCCCTCGCCGTAGCCGTCCCCATCTCCGTGGACAGTCATCACGCGCAGGCCGTGGTTGGCCAGCCGGGCGCCCGTCGCCACCGCCATCGTCCGGCCATGGAGCGTGTGGTAGCCGGTGACCTTCATGTAGTGTGGCAGCTTGCTCCCGCAGCCGATGCCGGTGACGATGAGGATCTCGTGGGGGGCGACGTTGTGCTCGGCCAGTGCCATCTTGATGGCGTTGAGGATCCCGTGGTTGCCACATCCCCGGCACCATGTGGGCCGCTCTCCACCTGCAAAGTCTTGACGGGTCAGCATCTCACACCTCCTCCATCACGCTGGTCACGATGTACTCGGGCGTGAAGGACCGCCCGTCGTACTTGCGGATCGCACTGTCTACCGAACGACCGGTGCGGGCGCGTAGCAACGTCTCCATTTGGCCGGTGCTGTTTCCCTCCACCATAATCGTTCGTTTCGTGTGCGCTAGCGCCGCCTCCGTCGCCTCCAGGGGGAAAGGCTCGAGCGCGTTAAAGTGGAGCATGTTCGCCCAGCCGGGGCGCTCCCCGTTCAGCCGGTCCACGGCCTCCCGCAGCGGCCCATACGTGGAGCCCCAACAGAGGAACGTGACTTCTGCCTCCGCCGGTCCGTACCAGGACGGCCCCTCCACTTCTCGGTCTGCCCCCTCCATCTTGCGCGTCCGCTTGTCCACCTGGGCCGTCCGGTTGGCCGCATCCTCGCTGATCGCACCGTACTCGTCGTGCTCGTTGGCAGTCGAGACCCAGACGGCGTTGGGGTGGCCGGGGACGGCACGGGGAGAGATGCCGGACTCGGTGATCCGGTAGCGCCGGTACGGCTCCTCCAACGCGTCTAGTGCCTCTCTCGTCAGCAGCGCTCCCCGGTCGATGACGATCTCGTGTAAGTCCAGCGCGTCCGGCTCCACCGTGCGGTAGGCCACCGCCAGGTAGTGGTCGCTGAGGACGAGCGCCGGCGTCTGATACCGTTCTGCCAGGTTAAAGGCCTGCCAACCAGCGCGGAAGGATTGCTTGACCGTGCCCGGGGCCAGGACGAAGCGGGGGAACTCCCCCTGGGAGGCATGTATCAGGAACAGGAGGTCGCTCTGCTCGGTGCGGGTGGGCATGCCGGTGGCCGGACCGGGCCGCTGTGCCTCGTACACGACGACAGGGGTTTCGGTGATGCCCGCCAGGCCCAGCGCCTCCACCATCAGGGAGAAGCCGCCGCCGGAGGTGGGGCACATGGCCCGCGCCCCTACGTAGGCTGCGCCGATGGCCATGTTGATCGCGGCAATCTCGTCCTCGGCGTGCTTGGTGACCACGCCGTAAGCCTCAGCGCGGGCAGCGAACCAGTGCAGTACCGGCGAGCCGGGGGTCATTGGGTAGGCGGCGACGAACCGGCACCCGCCCGCCAGTGCGCCCAGCGCAAAGGCATCGTTGCCGTTGAGGATCATACGGGACGGGGCGTCGGGCACCGCCTCCATGCGGAAGGGAAAGTCGGCCTGGAAGGGGCGGGCCGCCTGGACCCCGGCCTCGATCACCTGAAGGTTGGCATCCACGACCGCTTGCCCCTTGCGGGCAAAGTTGTCCCGGATGATGCTCTCCATGTAAGTAGGGTCGAAACCGACCAGACCGGCCGCCACGCCCAGCGCCAGCGTGTTGCGCATCACCTCCCTGCCGCCCTTTTCCTTGGCCAGCGCAGTGAGGGGGACGGGGAAGAATCCGACGCCGGGACGGTGCAGGTCTTCCGGTACCTCCTCCTGCTCATCGTAGACGACGGCGCCTCCCTCAACGATGCTGTCCACGTGTCGTCGAATCGTCTCCAAATCCAGTGCGAGCAAGAGGTGGACAGGCTCGGTGTGAGAATAGAGGGGCTGGCGGGCAACGCGGATGGAGAAAAAATTGTGGCCGCCCCGGATGCGGGAGTAATAATCGGGAAGGCCAAAGACGTGGAGCCCTCCCCTCGTCAGCGCCTTGGCGAACCCCGCGCCGCTGGATTCCAGCCCCATGCCTGCCTCGCCCCCGATGCGGATCGTGAGGTCTTTTTGGGCCATGTGCTTACTCCTTCGTTATCGTCCATCAAGACGTCGTAGAAAGGCTTACCCACCCCACGGCATTGCTGCGTACTCCTCAAAGATCTCGTCATGCAGCGTCTTGAACAGTTGTTCGTGGCCGCGTTCCCATTTGGCCAGCATGGTGAGCGCTTCCTTGGCATTGCCTTCCGTTTTAGAGGCAGCCATCTCGTAAAACTCGCCAAAGTCTCGCTCGATGAGGTACGCCATGCGCAGGATCGGGAGGTCGGGGACCATGGACTCCATCACCGTCTGATCCAGCATCTCAGCCTTGGCTCGTTCCAGGAAAAAGCCCGCTTTGTCCAGTTCAGCGGCCAAGCCTGCGTCGGCCCTGCCACCGCTGTCCAATCTTTCGATCAGCGATTCGATAAACTTGATGTGTTTTCCCTCCTCGGCCGCCAGCCGGCGAAAGATCCCTGCGGCGGCGGCGTGGCTCATGCGCTCCGCATTCGTCTCAAAGAAATTCTTTCCTTCATTCTCTCGTTGCAACGCATACTCGTATATTTTCCGCACGTCCATTGGTGCCTCCGCTTATCCTGTGAAGAATGGATACTCTTCGCTATCCCACCAGGTCTGATTCTGGGTCAGGTACTCGTGGGTGTTGTGCAGGAGGCGGTAGTGTGTCTCCTCCTGGCCCGTCAGAAACTCGTAGGCCTGGCGAGCATGGGGGTCGTCTGTTTCCCGCGCGCCCTGGGCGTAGAGCTCCCGAGAGATTCGTTCCGTCTCCAGCCCGAACTCCAGTGCCTTGATGTCCCCTGCCAGGCCTACCTCCCGGTCGGGTGTAAAGACCGGGCTGGGTTCCGGTGGCTCTTCTCCCGGCAGGTCCGGGTCGGCGGGGTTCAGGGGGAACTCTTGCCGCATCGCCTCCTCGTAGGGCAGCCAGCCCCGACCCTCCTCCAGCGCCCGGTACTCGGCCACGAGAAGCCGCAGGTGCTCACTCTCCTGGGCCGCCAGATCGAGGAACATGGCCTTGCCGCGTTTGTCGGAGGCCCGCTCGGCTACCGCCGTGTAGAAATTGTAGCCGTCTCGTTCGATGCTCATACCACGTCGCAGAACACCTTGTGGGGAATTCCAATCCATTTCAGTCATCTCCTTGTTGTTCAATTATGTCTACTCAGGCTGTCTCGCTCGGCTCGGGGCCCTCCTCCAGGTGTGACGTCACCCCAATCCCGTGCGACAGGATCTTGTGAATCGGACATTGTCTGGAGATCACCAGGAGCCTTCTGCGCTCTTCCGGCGTGAGGTCGCCGGTCAGCACGATTTCCTCTTCAATCTTTTCTTTGTACTCCTCGATGCCCTCGCAGTCCCGGCAGTCGTCCGCGAACACCCGGTCATACTCCACGCGCAGTTCCACCTCGTCCAGGTCCACGTCGTGGTATTGGGCGTAGGTGTGCAGGACGATGGCGGTGCACGCAGCCAGTCCCGCCAGCATCATCCCATAGGGCGTCAACTGATGGACGTGCGCGACGGGATGCATGTGAGGGTCGTCAGGAACGTGGGGGTCCTGCGCCAGGATCTCGGTCTCAAAGTGGCTGTTCTGACGGACGATGACTCTCTCTGCCACGGCCAGCCTCCTTTTCGGCAATAGATCGTCACGAACCCACTATCGCGGTCTTCCGACGACGGTCATGTAGATCGTGCTCTCTTCCACGCCATCCACGCCCAGAAGAACGTTCGCCTCGTCGTCGTACAGCGCTGCCACCTGGCAACTGCCGAGACCCAGTGCCACCGCCCCGAGAGCGACGTTCTGGGCGATGTGCCCGCCATCCAGGTAGACGTAACGATAGGCCCTCTGCCCATATTTCCATTTCGAGCGTTCGAATATCGCCGTCCAGACAAAGACGACGTTGGCCCAGTAGGCGATGTCCTGGTCGAGGGCTGCCCGGGCGACGTTCTTCCGAAAATCCCCCGTTTTCAGTTGGTCGAGTTCATGCTGCTCGACGGCGTAGTGATAGACGCCGGGCTCGATGCCCTCTACCGTGTGGACCACCGCGTAGGTCTCTACCGGGTACAGGGCGCCGGCCGAAGGGGCCGTTCGAAGCCCGAAACCCCGCCCGGCCCGGGTGACCCCTTGTGCCGCCCAGAGTAGTTGCGACAACTCTTCCCGTTGCAACGGGGCATCCTGAAAACGACGGATGCTCTGCCGTTGCTGGAGCACGTCCCAGATCGGCGCACCACCCTCCGTTTGTGGCGGGCCTAGTGGAATCTTGGGCGCTGAGGGATACCGCTTGTAGCTCGCTGGCTTGCTGGTCCAGTCTAGCCCGCCACCCCGCAAGTGACCGCGGTGATATTTCGTCTCCTGCTGAAAACTATCTCCAATCCCAGGTTCCGTCATGTGGCTTCCCCGGACTCCTACTACCTCAGTGCGGCGATTTGGGCCTTCAACCATCTGGCATGCTGGATCTCGTCGACCAGATGATCCTCGAGCAGATCCAGTGTTTCTTCGTCGTCCATGATCTCTGCCACTTGCGTGGCATAGTCCTTGATCGCCTGTTGCTCCTCGGCAAGTTCGAGACGTAGCATCTCCATCGTCGATGCGTGCGCACTGGTTGCACCGGCAGCCCGACCGACGACGGTCTCAACGCCTCCGGGTTCGCTCGGTGTCCCTCCCAACGCCCTGATGCGGGCGGCCAAGTCGCAGGCGTGCCGCTGCTCGACGGCCAGGATGGCCCGCACACCCTCAGCGATGCTGTCCTCGGGGATGGCCTTGGCGTGGGCAGCGTACACCTCCACCGCGCTTAATTCGGCGCGCAGGTCCTCGTTCAGAGCCTTGATAATCTGAGTGCGGTCCATTTCTCTCCTCCTGAGACCAAAGCCTAGTCTGGCTCTCTGATCAGCAAGATCGGAATGTGCGAACGGCGCTGCACTTTGGCCGCGACATTGCCCTGCAGCCAGCGACTGACGAGCGAGCGGTGTTGATTGGGCAGGACAATGAGATCGCACTTGGATTGGGTGGCGTACTCCACGATGGCTTCGTCTTCCCCTTTGTCACTGATCATCACGACGGGCTCGATGGCTACTCCCTGATCGTGCAGCCGCGCTTCCAATCTGGCCAAATAGTCTTCTGCCTCTCGCTTTCGCTGGGCTCCACTGGAACCGTCCTCGACCTGAATGCGTTGCAAAACGTACTCGTTGGAGGGAATGACTGTGACCACGCGCAGCAGGATCACCTCGGCCCCAAAGTTGGAGGCCAGAGTCAGAGCGTGCTGTAGGTGACCCTCTGCGCCGCCCTCCTTTTCGAGTGGAACCAAGACTCGTTGGTACATCTTCACCTCCCGTAAAGTACTCCGAGCGATGGGCATGCGCAGAGTCACGTGCCGACTTTGGCCTCAAGACAGGGCCAGAACCATCCGCACGCTCACCAGAACCGCTCGAAGCGGTCCTGCTTGGCCTTGCAGATCGGGCAGACCCCGGGGGGCTTCTCCCGAGCGCACAGGTACCCACAGACCCGGCAGCGCCAGACGGGGAGGGTGGACTCCCCGCCGGGTCGCTCCGGCGCACGCGCCGGGCGGTCCTGGGGGCGCTGTCCCTCCGGCGGCCGGCGCTCAGGGATGGACTGAACCTCCCGCTCGCCTCGCAGAACCTCGTCCGAGACGTAGAGCGCGCAGTAGCAGGCTCCCCAGTCAACCAGGTCGGGGTCGCGATAGTCGCAGGGACAGATGATGTCCAGGTCCTTCTGCTTTTCCCCCGTCGCCAGCCGGCAGGGGCAGGCCCGGTAGCCGTACCGCTGTTCGTTGGTGAGCAGCCCCTCCACCAACCCCCGCGTGAACTCTTCGTCGGGGTTGAGGTGGTAGCCGGACGCCTCTGCCTCCCGATCCAACTGTTCGTATAGAGCGTCCACTTTCTGGGACGAAATGGTGCTCTCCTCGCTCATAGCCCCAGTGCCTCCTTCAGTTGCTCTGGTTTATATCCCACCACACATTGAGCGTCGTCCACCACGATCGTGGGGAAAGATGTCGCGGGGTTCCATCGGCGAATCTCGGCCACTAACTCCTCCCGCTCCTTTCCGTGAAAGAGGTCGACGTACGCAAAGTCAAAGTTCACCCCCTGGCTCTCCAGGAACTGGCGGGTCCGCTTGCACCAGATGCAGGTGGACAGGCCGTAGAACTTGACGTGATGTTCGTTGTGGGAACCCTGTACGCTTCCTGTTGCCTCTGTCATCAATATATGTCTCCTGTTCTGTATGTCTATGCTGTTGTACGTCCTGCTACTTTTTCTGGCCGATCTGCGGATCGATGTTGCCAGGCCCGCCACACTCGGGGGTGTAGCACGTAGCGTCAATAAAGTTACATTTCTCCTTGCAACTGGGGCACACCTCGGGTGGAGTGGGGGCCTGAAGCGTGTAGCCACAGTTGGAGCACTTCCACCAGTTCTTTGCCTCTTCCATCTAAAACTCCTCGTTGACCAAATGTGATATGCACGTTGTCTTACGGACCGTAGGTCTCTGCCAGATACGCGATCAGGATCTCTTGCTCTTCCGCGTTCAACTCAGCTCCCTTGCCGACCATGCGGGCCACCGTCTGTTCCCACTGTTCGCGGGTCTTCCGTGCTGACGTCGTCCGGTCCAGGCCGTGGCAGACGGTACACCGCTCCTCCAGAAGCGCCGCGCCGTCGCCCGCCGGGGATGGCTCCGTGGGTGGTTCCTCCTGAGGAACCTCTGTCGGCGGCGCGGTGGGCTCCTCCTGGAGCACCTCCGTCGGGAGTGCAGTGGGTTCCTCCTCGTGCGGAACCTCCGTCGGCAGCGCGGTAGGCTGTGCTTCCGCCGGTGGCTCCGTCGCCTCAGGGCCGCCGCACGCGATCAGGACCCCGGCCGTTACGACCAGCGCGGCGATCAATCTCCAGACACGCACGTGGATTCGCATTTCCTATTCCTCCTTCCTCACTCGCGGATACGGCCTCCTGCCAACCGGCCCGAGCGTATTTCTTCCGTAGACTTGGCCGTCCTTTGGCTTGAGCGCCTACACCGCTCCGTAGATGGGGATGCGCGCGCCGTTGATCGACGCGGCCGCATCGGAACATAAAAACTGCATCGTCGCGGCGATGCGCTCCGGCGGTACCCACTTGCGCGGATCAGCCTTGGGCATACTCGCCCTGTTCGCCGGGGTGTCTATGACGCTGGGCAGGATCACGTTAGCGGTGACGCCCGTCCCTTTGACCTCCGCAGCGATCACCTCGGTCAGCGTGACCAGCCCCATCTTGGAAACGGCGTAGGCGGCCCGCTTGCCGCGTGGCGCGACGGCTGTCTTGGAACTGACGTGGACGATACGCCCCCAGCCAGCCTCCAGCATGTGGGGCAGCACAGCCCGCGAGAGGAGAAACGCACTGTGCAGGTTCAGCGCCAACATGTGGTCCCACTCGGCCACAGACGTCTCCCACACTGGCTTACCGCCGCTCCACCCGCCAGCCGTGTTCAGCAGCACGTCAATCCGGCCAAAGTGCGCCAGGACCGCGTCTGCCAGATCCTCGACGCCGTCGGCCAGGGTCACGTCGGCCGCCACGGTGAAGATGCGTTCTCCAGGCAAGTCGGCCTCGACGGCCAGTCGCTCTAGCTTTTGTTCTGATCGGCCGGTCAGCGCCAGGCGAGCCGGGGTCTGGGCGAATGTGCGTGTTACGGCAGAACCCAGTGCCCCGGTCGCTCCGCTGATCAAGACTACCCGGTCGTGCAGTGTATCAGGCATCTCGCTCTCTCTCCGGCTCTCTTTGCCTCTCCGCCGGCTTGCTTCTCCGCTCCCCTACTCCGGCGCGCCGCCCGCCTGGATGAGTCTGGCAAAACGAGCGCCAAACTCCTCGCCGTGCTTCAGGTCCTCCTCCGTCGGGCCGCCAATGAACTCGAAAGAGTCCACCAGTTCCCACTTTAGCGGTTCAATCCGGCGCTCAAAGTCCCGCTGGGCACCCCCGCTCCATCCGTAACTGCCGAAGCGGGCCACTTTCTTGTTGCGGATCCGCTTATGGGTGGCCATGTCCAGCGCCTGGGCCATCGGAGGGAAGAGCGATCCCTCGTAGGTGGGAGCCCCCACCACCACCCCCTGTTGCGTCCACAGCGAGGGTAGGATGTAGCTGACGTGCGTATGGGTCACGTCAAAGATGGACAACGGTAGCCCTTCTTGGGAGATGCCCTGCGCCACGGCGTTCATCATCTTCTCGGTGTTGCCGTACATCGAGCCGTAGAGCAACGTGATGCCGGCCTCGGTGGGACCGGTGGCGTATTTCGCCCACCGGCTATACAGCTCCACAATGCGCTCGGGGTTCTTCCGCCAGATGAGCCCGTGCGAGGGAGCGATGACCGAGACCGGCACGTCGGCCAGTTTGGCGATCGCGTTGAGGACGGGCTTGCTGAACACGGCCACGATGTTGACATAGTAGCGCAGTGCCTCTCGTTCGTAGAACGCGGGGTCGGTGCACTGGTCGTCAAAGATGGCGCCGCGCAGGGCCCCGTAGCTGCCGAAGGCGTCGCAGGAAAACAGGATGCGCTCGGTGACCTCGTAGGTCATCATCGTCTCGGGCCAGTGGACGAACGGCGTGTAGGCAAAGTTCAACGTGTGCTGGCCCAATGAGAGGGTTTCCCCATCCTGGACAACCTGCACGCCCTCGGTGATGCCGTAGAACGATTCGAGCATCGCACGGGTCTTTTCGGTGCCCAGGATGGTGACCTGGGGGGCCACTCGTCGCAGTGTGCGTAGCACGCCCGAGTGATCCGGCTCCATGTGGTTGACGATCACGTAATCTAACTGGGAGACGTCGACGATGTCGTGGATGTGGTCGAGGAACTCGTCCGTCTTGAGCGCCTTCGTCAGATCCACGATGGCCTTCTTCTCGTCGTTGATCAGGTAGGTGTTGTACGAAACCCCCTCCTGCGTGATGGGCCACATTCCTTCGAACAGGTCGGTCGTGCGATCGTTGACGCCGATCCAGTAGATGTCCGGTCCGATCTCGATGGGTGGCATGCTTCCTCCTGAGTATGAACGTGCACTCACAACATTCTTGCCAGCCGGCGCAGGTGTTTCCGCTCCTCGCGGATGACGCCAGAGACGGTCTCTTGGTCGGCCTCGCTCACCATGTCGCGCAGGTCGTAGAAGAACAGCAGGGTGTCCTTCTCGAAGCCCATGGCTGCTCGGATCGCCGTCTCCCGGTCCTCGGCCTTCGCCGCCAGCGCCAGAGCTTTGTCCGGACCGGCGAACAGCGCGTTTTCCATCGCGACGTGGACGTAGGCCTGATACTCATCGTAGTACGCAGCGGGGTAGGCGGTGGTCGGTGCAACGTCTGGGCCTACCCTTCCCAGCATCTTTTCGAACACGCGGTAGTGTCCTCGTTCTTGCGCGGCCAGGTCCTCGAACAACGCTTTGACCTCGGGGTCCGCGCTCTTCGCGGCCACCTCGTTGTAGAACGTCTCTCCGTTCTTTTCGATATCCAGCGCCATTTCGAGCGCCTGGACAGCAGTGAAAAGGCTCATTCTGTAGTCCTCCTGGTTTGGTTTGCCCCGGCGTGATGTCTTGGCAGCACGGGGGGATCAGCCCTTCAGCGCGCAGATTGCCTGCGGCTGACGGATGCGCAGCGCCAGGCTTTCGGAGATTGAGAACTCGATCTCCTCCCCCGCCGGGCCGATGAAGCCGATGGCCATGTCCTGCCCCAGCACGATGGATGCGTACTGCCGGCCGGACGCCAGGAGCACTCCGCCGCTGTCCAGGATCGGTGCCTTGAAGACGCCTTCCGTCACCATCGTCCTCACGTGCTCCATCTCGCTGACGTTCCCCGTTGGGTAGCGCCGGAACAGGAGGTTGTACCGGGCGGGGGCCAGCGCCAGGCCATACGGGCCATGGAAGCCTGCGCCGTCGAGCGTGGTGATCGCCTGAATGATGTCATCGGCGGCCGCGCCTATCTCCTTCCAGGCGGACAGGTTCAGCTCGTGCGAGCCCTCGGCTGTCAACAGGCCGGGCATGCCCGGCGCTCCGTTCAGGATCAAATCATCCTCGAGGCGCGCGCACTCGGTGGCGGCCTCCGTCACCGGGCTTGTGTCGAGGCCCATGCCATCTCGTTCGTAACTGGCCAGGTCTCGCGTGCCCAGGGTGAACGTCTTCTGGATCATCAGGACAGGGAGAACCTCGCTGACGGTCAGGCCTGACTCCGATTTCACGTCCCGCAAGGGCACCACCTTCAACCCCATGCCAAATGGGCCTTCGATGTGTAGCAGGCGGCGGCCCACCAGTTGGCTTTTGGCCACCTCTACCATCGCGGCGTCCAGCATTTTCCAGGTGTCTGACCCGAAGGGTGCGTCCTCTCGAGCCAGGTATTTGTTGCCCATAGTGTTTCCTCCTTACGTTTGTCGTGCGTGATGCTGATCACGCCGTGATGCTGATCACGCCGTGATGGTGATCACGCCGTGATGGTGATCACGCCGTGATGGTGATCACGCCGTGATGGTGATCACGCACGGTCTGGCACGGTCACTCCTTCAACGACCCGATGGTCGTCTCCTCGCCGCCGGCCGCCGGGGCTTTGGCGCCACCGGCTTCCGCGGTCGTGCTTGCGCCGATCTCGGCGGCCATTTCGTCCACCTCTGCCTTACCTTCCGCCATCCATTTCTGTTCGTCGCCGGTCAAGATCTCCAGCAGCCGCTGGAACTCGCCGGCGTGGACCCGCTCCTCGTTGGCGATGTCTGTGAGGACTTCCTTTGCCAGGGGATGGTCGGTGGCATCGGCGTGGGCCATGTAGAGGTGGACCGCCTCGTGCTCGGCGGCAAGGTTCAGGCGGATTGCCCGAATCAGCCCTGAGAGTGTGAGCTTGCGATCGGGCACGGTACCACTGAATGGATTCAGAAACTCGGGCATTGTGTTACCCCCTTATGGATACTCTGGGATCTAGACGACGTTGATCTCCTTGCTGCTCTCCCACAGCCCGTGGATGTTGCACAGAGCCAGCGCGTGCAGTGTGCCGGGCTTGCCGATCTTTAGCGACGTGGTCACACTGTGGTGCGTGTAGACGGGGCCCTGATTCGGGCCGGCGACGGCCTCACCGTGCGCGTTGAACTCAAAGTGTCCTACGTCGTAGGTGAACTTGTCACCTTCCGGATGGAAGTAGAGAGAGATCCAGCGGATGTGGTGTTCGGTCGTGTTGGGGTGGGCGATCTCCTTCCCCAGGCCAACCTTCACCTCAAAGACCTCATCCGCCTTCACCTCGTCCGGGCACTCGATGACCGGAACGTGCTTCTCCTTCTTCCAGTCCGCCTCTTGAATCCTATCTCCGAATTTCATGGTTACCTCCTGATTCTCTGACCTGATCCACCTGTGATCGAATAACTCTCCTGGCTTCACTGATCGGCCAACTCGACGACCCTGGGAGAGATCGGGGAGTCGGTGCGGCCGCCGCAGTCCTTGCTCCGGCTCGCCTCGAAGGCGCATGCCTCGCTGCAGTACACCCGGCTCCCGCGCCGGACGGGCTCTCCCTCGACCGGCTCACCGCAGTACTCGCACACTTGGTCCGTCATTGACCATACCTCCCTCCCATCATGTGACCAGGCGGAACTTTTCCCGCTTGGCGTTGCAGATCGGACACTGATCGGGAGCCTCCCACTCTGCGACGTACCCGCATACCTGGCACACGGTATAGTCCTGGGTCTCGTCGCGCAGCATCGCGCTCAGCGCGTGCTTGTACAGCGCGGCGTGACCCTCTTCCACGTCCCGGGCCTGGCTAAAGGTCAACGCCGCCGCCCGTTCCTTCTCCTCCTCCGCCTCGCGGATGAACTGCGGGTAGTAGATCTCGTTGACGGTGGTCTCCCGCCTGAAGGATGACTGGAGGTTGTCGTCGGTGCTCTTCACCACCGCCTCGCCGAGCAACTGCAGGTGACGGTCGGCGTGCACTCCCTCGGCGGCAGCGATGGCACGGAATAGCTTGGCGATCTGGGGATAGTCTTCCTCTTCCGCCTTGCGGGCAAAGGCCAACAGGCGGTGGTACGCCTTGGCCTCACCGACGAAGGCTGTGTACAGGTTGTTGTGGGTTTTCTCACCCATGGCTACTCCAAGATCTGGCTTACAGTAGCGACTTTAGGTCAAAGTCGTCGTCCAGCAACCGATCGGCGTAGGCCGAGACGTCCATTCCCCGCTCGACGAGCTGGGTGATGGGCTTGGTGCGTTCTTTGTCGTTGAGCAGTATCGCGCCCACGATGCGTCCGTCGCGCAGCACGACCTTGCGGTAGTGGCCGCCCGCCGGATCTGCGTGCCGCAATTGGGTGTACTCGTCCCCCTCCACCACGCACTCACCCAACGAGGTCAACTCTGCACCGGCCACCTTGAGCGTGGTCGTGGGGAGCGTGCCGGCGTACGTCGTGCTGCCGGGCGCGACCATGTTGGCCGCTGCCACCCTGGCCTGCTCGATGGCGGGCGGGATGATGCCATACACCCGCCCGTCAAACTCGGCAGCGTCGCCCGCGGCGAAGATGTCCTCTGCGCTCGTCTGCAGGTGGCCGTCTACGACGATGCCGCGGTTCACCTCCAGCCCGGCCTCTTGGGCCAGTGAAACCTCGCTGCGGATGCCGGTTGAGAAAAGCACCAGGTCTCCAGCCACGATGCGGAGGTCTTTTAGTCGGATGCAGTCGGCGCACACGTCGCCCAGGACGGCCTCCGTCGTTCCGCCGGTGATTACCCGCAGCCCCTGTGCTTCCAATAGCGACTGCAGGACCTGCGCCCCCTCCTGATCCAGTTGGCGCGGCAACAGATAGGGAAAGAACTCGACCACCGTCACGTCCAAGCCGGCGGTGTGCAGCGCGCGTGCGGTTTCCAGCCCCAGCAATCCCCCGCCGATGACCACAGCCGTGGCGACCTGCTGGGCATAGGCCTTGATGGCCCGCGCGTCGTCCAGCGTGCGCAAGGTGAACACCCCTTCTTTGTCCGTTCCCTCGCATGGAGGAACGAAGGGCCGGCCGCCCGTGGCGAGCAAGGCGCGGTCGTAGTCTGCCTGGGAGCCGTCGGCCAGCGTGAGGCGATGGGCCGCCGGGTCGAGCGTTGTCGCTGGAACTCCCAGATGCAGGTGGATGCCGCGCTGAGCGTACCACTCAGGTGGTCGAAAGGTGAGCTCGTCCTGCTCGATCTGTCCGGCGATGAACTCCCACAGCAGCGGGCGGCGGTAGTAGGGATAGGGCTCCGCGCCAAAGATGTGTACCTCGGCGGAGGGATCGGCCCGGACGATGCTCTGGGCCGCCGTCACGCCAGCTACGCCGTTGCCGACGATGACGTAGATCATCCCTCAGTCCATTTTCTCGAACATGTCCTTGCCCGCGCCGCAGTCGGGGCAGATCCAATCGTCGGGCAACGCCTCAAAGGGCGTGCCAGGCGCGATCCCGCTGTCGGGGTCGCCCTCCGCTGGGTCGTACACGTATCCACACACCAGGCATTCCCACTTATCCATTGGGTTTTCTCCTTTCAGGTGTTATGAAGCCCCGTCCAGGCTGTCTTCTGGGGACTTGCAGGCGGGGCAGTAACCGCGAAAAACGACGTTGCAGTCCAGCACCTGGAATCCGTGAGCTTGCTCAGGCGCGGGCATCAGCGCCTTGCAGTCCTGGAGTACGTCTTCTATATACCGACAGTATAGTGCCAAAACTCATCCGGTACCTACGGACTTGGTTGAAATTGCCTTTGAGTTTGGTTACAGAACGTTAGAATTTGGTTGGGCGAGGGGGTGTGCTGGGGAGAACAACGGATGTCCCAACCGCGTGCCCGATCGAACGGTCCATTTCGTCGTCCGTGGAGTGACCATAGTATACTCAACCTGTGGGAAAGGTCAAACGACGGGAATGCCCAGCGCATCCCTTGACGCCGCCGCGCTTTGGGCTACAATGGGGCTGCGATGGACCCCACGGCTCAGGTTCTGCGCCGCGTCACCCTGTTCGCCAGCCTCTCCGACGATGCGCTGGCTCGCGTTGCACGCGTGGCCTTCCGCCGGACCTGCGCGCCTGGGGAGACGGTCATCTTCGAGGGCGACCCCTGCCAGGCGGCCTACTTCATCGCCGAGGGACAGGTGCGCGTCTACCGCCTGTCCCCGGGTGGTCGCGAGCAGGTGCTGGCGCGGTTGGGGCCGGGCCAGGCCTTCAACACGGTGCCTCCGTTTCAACCCCAGGGTATCAACCACGCCACTGTCCAGGCTCTCACCGCCGTCACCCTTTACGTGGTCACCTGCGGGGACTTTTGTCGTCTGGTCGAGGAGTGTGGTGAGCTGGCGCTGGCTATCGTGCAGGACTTTGCAAACCGGCTGGACCATCTGGCGAATCTGGTCGAGGACCTGTCGCTGCGCACCGTCCGGGGCCGGCTGGCCCGCTTCCTGCTGGAGCACGCCCCGACTGAGCTCGGCGAAGCCGCCGATGCGGTCCAGGTCGCCCAGAACTGGACGCAGGACGAGATCGCCGCCCACCTGGGCACGGTGCGGGATATGGTGGGGCGCACGCTGCGGGCCTTTGCCGACGCGGGGCTGGTGCGCGTAGAACGGCAGCGTATCGTCCTCCTCGATCGGGATGGGCTGGAGGCCGAGGCGCAGCGCTGATCGAATGCGACTTTTGTCGTAGACAAGCGGCCGTCTTTCTGCTATGCTGGTGGCAGAAAGGCGGCAGTTTTGCTTATGGATGACTGGGCATTACCCGAGATCAACGTGCTGCTGTGCAACCGGTGCGGCGTCTGCGTCCAACGCTGCCCCACCGGTGCCGTGGAGATGGGACCAGAGGGACCGTTCATCGCCCGGGCGAAGGACTGCACCTACTGTGTCCGCTGCGAAGCTATCTGTCCCCAGCAGGCCATCACGTGTGCCTTCGAAATCGTCTGGGGGATTAAGAACAGTGAAACAAGAACTGTGTGAAAAAGGAGCGAGTATGGCGATTCGACAGATCGTGCGCATCGACGCGGAACTCTGCAACGGCTGTGGCGCCTGCGTGGCGCCGTGCGCCGAGGGCGCTATCGTCCTGGTCGACGGCAAGGCGCGGGTGGTGCGCGAGGAGTTGTGTGACGGCGCTGGCTTTTGCCTGGGCGTCTGTCCCACCGGCGCACTGAGCATCGAGGCGCGGGAGGCCGTGCCCTTCGATGAGCCCGCGGCTGAGGCGAACGTGGCAGGACGTGCCAGGACCTACATCGAGCAGACTTGCCACGTCTGCGGGCGGGGCGAGGACAGCCGGGTGTTGATCCCCTGTCGCAAGGCTGGCCAGAGCCTGTGGGTCTGCACCCGCTGCCTGCCGGCGCTGATTCACGGTTAAGCGGGATGGCCTGATGTACGACGATTTCAGCTCGGACTATGACCGCTTCGTGGACTGGCCGGGCCGGCTGGCGGCGGAACTCCCCTTCATCGAGCACCAGTTGCGCGCGGTGGGCGCCCGCCGCGTGCTGGACGCCGCCTGCGGCACGGGGATGCACGCACTGGCGCTGGCCCGGCGGGGATACGCGGCCGTAGGGGCCGACCTGAGCCCCGGGATGATCGCGCGAGCGCGGGCCAACGCGGCCGCTGCGGGGGTGGACGTGCCGTTCGAGGTGGCCGGTTTCGGGGAACTGAACGCGCAGGTCGGCACCGGCTTTGATGCCCTGCTCTGCCTGGGCAACTCGCTGCCCCACCTGCTGGCGCCGGCCGACCTGGCGGCGGCGCTGGCTGACTTTGCCGCCTGCCTGCGGCCCGGGGGCCTCGTGCTGATCCAGAACCGCAATTTCGACGCGGTGCTGTCCCGTGGCGAGCGGTGGATGGAGCCTCAGGCCCACCAGGAAGGGAACGTGGAGTGGCTGTTCCTGCGCTTCTACGACTTCGAGTCAGACGGGACGTTGACCTTCAACCTGGTGACACTGCGACGGGAGGGATCGGGCGCCTGGAGACAGCAGGTCTCGACCACGCGGCTGTGGCCCCTGCGCCGGAGGGAGCTGATCGCGGCACTGAGCCCGGCTGGTCTTGGAGAGGTCACCTGCTGGGGAGACACGCAAGGCGCATCTTTCGACCCCGTCCGCAGCCCCAACCTCGTCGTGACTGCGCAACGCACAGCCTGAAGAGACGGACCCTTTACGCATTACGCACACAGCGGTTGCTGGACGAACAGCAATTCCCGTTATGGAGTTCGTAGTAACGACTTCAGTCGTTCTTTCTGCGTAACCAGCGACTGAAGTCGCCACTACAAAGCTATACCACGTGACGAAAATGCTAAAACGGGAATTGCTGCTGGACGAAGAAGAGGAGTGAGACGTATGCGCATACTGGCGATCATCACCGGCGAGTACGGCCAGCGGCACGTCGACAACGTCCGCAAGCACGGGCCGGCTGACTGGCGGATCGAGGTGTGGCGAGCGCCCGCGATCCTGCCTCCCGTGATCGACTACCCGGAGGACTACCTGCCCGAATCACTTCCCCCCGCCGACCTGATCCTGGCCTGCGGCGAGCACCGGGGCGTGGCGGAGCTGATCCCCGACGTGGCGCGGATGACCGGGGCGAAAGCCGTCATCGCACCGGTCGACCGGGAGGAGTGGCTGCCTCGGGGGCTGGCCCGGCAACTGCGGGGGTGGCTGGCGGAGATGGGCGTCGCCTGCGTCACCCCCAAGCCTTTCTGCTCGCTGACCGAGACCCACTACAACGTCCGGCGGCACCGGGCCGAGTACGACGACCCGCTGATCGCCGAGTTCGCTCGCTCGTTTGGCCGGCCCGAGTTCCGCATCGACGTGGATGCCGGGACACGCACCATCGTCGAGGTGGAGGTGGCCCGGGATGCATGCTGCGGCTGCGCCCGCCACGTAGCGCAGGGCCTGGTCGGGGTTGTGGTGGACGACGCGGAGCAGCAGGCGGGGTTGCTTCATCATCATTACCCCTGCCTGGCCAGTATGGGCGTGGACCCGGATACCAATGACACGTTGATGCACGTCTCTGGGAACATCCTGAAGGAGCAGGTTGGAGAGCAGATAAAGCCATACAGGAGGGTCGTCTACATCGTCCCGGGTAAGCGGAGTGAGGAGTGAACGGTCTTGACAGGCCGGTGCCCAGGGAATCTGTCAACAGGCCAAATGGCGGGGTGGTACCGGGTCAAACGGCGCTCCGATCTGGTCTCTGTGTGTGGTAAACTGGGGTGATAGCTGGGAGAATAAGAAAAGGAGATGGAACGATGATTGGAAAAAGAACATGGTTACCGGCAGCGGCTCTCGCTGTGTTAGTGCTGCTCCTGGCGGCCTGTGCCCCGGTCCCGTCTGCGACACCGTCGTCGGAGCCGGCCTTGCCCTCGAAAAACGCTGACGGCTACGTCGACGTCACCGTGGAACAACTGGCAGGGATGCTTGAGGACAAAGATTTCACCCTGGTGAACGTCCATATCCCTTATGACGGGGAGATTCCTCAGACCGACCTGTTCATTCCCTTTGACGAGATTGCGGACCACCTGGACGAGTTACCGGCCAAGGACGCCCCCATTGTCTTGTACTGCCGCAGTGGCTCCATGAGCACGACGGCAGCCGAGGTGTTGGCCTCGTTGGGTTACACGGATGTTGTGGAAGTGGATGGCGGCATGCGGGCCTGGGAAGCGGCCGGCTATGAGTTGTTGGGACGGTAAACCAGCGTAGGAGGAAGATGATGGTCGCTTCTGCATTGATCACGTTACGTGAAGGTTTGGAAGCCGCGTTAATCGTCGGCATCGTGTTGGGTGTGCTGCGCAAATTGGGACACCGGGATCGCAGTGGGCCGGTGTGGGCCGGGGTGCTGGCGGCCGTCGTCGCCAGCGTCGCCGCCGGGCTGGCGCTCGACGCGCTGGGGGTGGCCTTCGAGGGACGAGGCGAGGCGATCTTTGAGGGAGTCGCGATGCTGCTGGCCGCAGGTGTGCTGACCTGGATGATCTTTTGGATGCAGCGCCAGGGCCGGCAGATCCAGACGGAGCTAGAGTTGGACGTGCGCCGGGCCACGGCTGCCGGCAGCGCGTGGGCTCTGTTCAGCCTGGCCTTCGTGGCCGTCGTGCGGGAAGGGATCGAGACGGTGCTCTTCCTGACGGCCGCTGCCTTCAGCGCGACACCGGCTCAAACGCTGGTCGGCGGCGCGCTGGGGCTGATTGCCGCCGTGGTGTTAGGCTGGCTGATGTTCGCCGCGGGCAAGCGGCTCGACGTGCGCGCCTTTTTCCGCGCGACGAGCGTCCTGCTGATCGTCTTTGCCGCCGGACTGGTGGCGCACGGCGTGCACGAACTCCAGGAAGCGGCGCTCCTGCCCACTTTTGTAGAGCACGTGTGGGACGTAAACCATATCCTGGACGAGCGTGGACCAGTGGGGACGTTCCTCATAGCGCTCTTTGGCTACAACGGGAACCCATCCCTGCTCGAAGTCTTCAGCTACCTGGGTTACTTGTTTGCCGTGTACCTGGTGACCGGGTTGAGTGAGCAGCGCCGGATCGTCTCCGCTCCGTCCGCAGAGAAACAGGGGGTGTAGGTGAACAGATTATCCCACCGAGTCCGGTGGCAGCCCGCCGTAGTCGCGCTCGTGGCGGAGTAGCGCTATGAACCCCAAGGCAATCGCCCTGCTGTCTGGTGGACTGGACTCCACTCTGGCGGTGAGACTTATCCTGGACCAGGGGATTGAGGTGGAGGCCTTGAACTTTGTCACGCCCTTCTGCACCTGTAACCGCAGAGGGGGGTGTGAAGCCAGACACGTGGCAGAGGTGCTCGATATACCCTGGAAAACCGTTGCTTTCACCGGGGAGATCTTCCAGGCGATCAAGGAGCCCCGCCACGGCTATGGCAGCGGGATGAACCCCTGCCTGGACTGCCGCATTCTGATGTTTTCCCGGGCCAGGGAGCGCATGGAGGAAATCGGTGCTGCCTTCGTCTTCACCGGCGAGGTGCTGGGGCAGCGGCCCATGTCCCAGCACCGCCGGGCCATGCGTATCATCGATCGTGAATCTGGCCTGGATGGTCGCGTGCTACGCCCTCTGTCGGCTCGACTGCTGGAGCCCACTGTCCCTGAGCGGGAAGGCCTGGTGGACCGCGAGAAGCTCCTGGCGATCCAGGGGCGCTCTCGCAAACCGCAGATGACCCTGGCTGAGAAATACGGCATCGCCGACTACCCCTGTCCGGCGGGTGGTTGTCTACTCACTGACCCGGGCTTCGCCCGGCGCATGCGGGACCTGGTCCGTTTTTGCCCGGACTTTGATCTGAACGACGTCAATCTGCTGAAGGTGGGCCGCCACTTCCGGCTCTCGCCCAGCGCCAAGGTGGTGGTCGGACGGAACGAGGATGAGAATCGCCGCCTCCAGGTCCTGGCCCGGGGGGCTGACTTCCGCTTTGAGGTCGAGGGCTGTGGCAGCCCGGTCACGCTTCTGCGGGGTGGGGCAGGCGAGCGAGAGATCCACTTGGCCGCCGCTATGACGGCACGCTATAGTGATGCGGAGGGGGACGGGGTATTGGTCCATTATGGGACAGATCATACTATTCCAAGTCAGGCGATCCTGACTTCGCCACTCGGTGATGCCGAGCTGAGTAGGTTACGAATCTAAAAAAACGGAAGAGTAACGATTCCATGGTAAACGGGGTTATAGAACTATAAGAACGATGAAACTTGTCCTTGGTAAAGATAAAGCGAAACAAAACGGAAGGTAAATGGAAAATGAACCAAGTCGCACCGAGTCCGGCCTCACTTCGCCTGAGTGGCACTGCCAGGGTGGCCGAAGCAATTGCTGCCCGGGACAACAACAATCTCTATCGTGCCTGTTGCTTCTTTCGTGACGCAGAACGCTACCAGGCTTTCTGCGCCTATTACGCCGTTATGCGCGTGGTGGATGACCGGGTTGATTCCCTTCCGTCTCGCGCGGCGCTGTCGCCAGATGAACTCGCCGTGGAATACCGCATCTTGCAGAATTGGCACCAGGCTGTTTTAGCTTGCCATCGCGGCGAACGTCCGGTATTAGAACAAAGTCCGATGGACACGTTTGGCCATCAGCAGGCTAGAGATCTCTTGCAAGCATTGGCAGATGCCTTCCGACGTTTTCCTGTACCCATTGATCTCTGGAACAATTTTTTCAAGGCGATGAATCGCGACGTTGAGCGCGTGCGGTTTGCGACCTACCAGGAGTTCCTCCAATATGCTGAGGGCGCTACGGTGGCACCGACTACTATTGGCCTCTTCCTGCTGGCGGCTCAGAGGCAGGAGAATGGGCAGTACCGGCCGCCATCGAATTTTGATTTGGTTCGCTGCGGGCGGGCATTGGGCAGGTTTGCGTACTTGGGGCACATTCTGCGCGATCTGCCGGATGATCTTGCGACCGGTGAGGAGGGTATGCTCCACCTTGCCGCCGACGACATGCGTCAGCGCCAACTGACTGAGACAATGCTCTTTGATAACCTGGCAGCCGGGTGCTCCAGCGAAGCGCTCCGCAACCTGACGGCCGAACTCGTCCAACGGGCACGCGATGCCTTGGCTGAAGGCCAGAGTTATCTGGCTGCATTCAAGGGCCGGCTGGATCGTGATTGCGTGTTCATTCTGCAATTGATTATCGCCATCTATGAAGCGGTTCTGGACAAGATCGCGGCGTGTGGATATGACACACTGGCGCAACGACATCGCCTGACCAGTGGCGAAAAGGAACGTATTGTCCTACAAGTCGTGCAGCAGGTGGGGTATCGCGAAGATCGGTATCACTTTCTGGGGAGTTAACAAGGAGCAAAACTGACACCGTTCTGGGAAGGAGTGTCGGTCTGATTTCAGGATCATTACACCGCTTCTCGACGAGCTGGCCGTTCGTCTAGGAGTTGAGAGAGCAATCGCCACCCCATTGGCGATTAAGAACGGGCGTCATACAGGCAAGATCATGCCGCCGCTCAACGTTGGCCGTGGCAAGGTTGAGCGACTTGAGCAATTCCTGGATGGCCCAGGGAGGGAGATTGATCTAACAGTCTGAGCCGCTCCCGCGTCAGCAGGACCCACTCTTCAAAGGTCGGTGCGCGGCGCACGTGGAAACCCTCTAAAAAGCCGTCCTGGTACAACTCGACGCCCCCGCCAACCGGGTGGCGTCCTCGCCCGTCAAGGCGCCATCACGCTCTATCGTCCCCATCGCCTCGCTGACCCGGCGCTCAAAGACCTCGACGTCTAGCCAGTAGGGACGTGCCCGGTCAAAGGCGACTTGCCGGCGCGTGATGATCAGGTGCGGGGCCACCCATCGGCGCAGGTCGGCCAGGCTCTTGCGCAAGCCCCCACGGGCATTGGCCTCTGTCGCCTCACCCCACAACAGACCGGCCAGCGCTGCGCGGGTGTGGGATTGCCCGATGACTGCCAGGTAGTACAGCAGAGTCAGGGACTTTTTGTACACCAAGCCCGTTACCAGGGCGTCGTTCCGGCTCACCTTTGGCTTTCCCAGCAGCGTCAGTTGCAGCCCATCATCCACAGTGGGTAATCACCAGAGAATACGGGGTATTGACACCCACGCCGGTTGGTGCTATAATAATCACAGCACAGTACAGAAGCTGCGTCATGTTTATCACTGTCGTCGCGTGACTCAGGGTTGATATCATGGAAGATGCACAGCCCACTTTTATCCGGGGAGTATTCCGGGCGGGGAGGGCTGTTTTTATTTGCCAATCGTGCGGCTCTCTTCGGGTACCATATGGTGTCCAGTGCCACCTACAAGACTTTGGCCCCCTTTGTGCAGATGGGCGGCTTTGTCGTCAAGTACCCAGATCACAAAAGTTCTCTTGGATGGCTTTTGGCAATCCGCCAAGCAGCAGGACCTGGATGAGGTTGTGGCGCGTTGCAACGCGCAATCATTCACCGCGCCCGACGGGCAATTTTTCAGGAGAGAATAAATGAAACACAAAAACTGGATAAACCCGATCATCGCGTTGAGCTTGCTGGTGAGTTCCAGCATCGTAATGCCCCAAATACAGCCTGTTTCTCATGCTGCGTCCACTGTTTCGAGCCAGGGGAACCAGGAGAGGCTGTTGACTAACGGACCGGATCTTTACGTCCGGCCCGGGGGCAACGATACTCAAGACTGCACCACGCCCGACACGGCCTGTGCAACGATTCAGGCAGCCATCGGCAAGGCCGTCAGCGGTTACACCATCGCTATCGACGCCAGCACGTATTACGAGCACATCACCATCGACCGGGACGTGACCCTGGAAGGCTCCTCAACGGGCGGGGACGTGATCGTGGATGGATCGAACAGCGGGCGCGTGATCACAGTGACCACGGGCGTCTCGGTCACGCTCGCCAACCTGACGATCACCCACGGGTATGTCCGCGGGGTGGATGGCGGCACGGGGGGTAATGGTACGCCGGGCACAGATGCTACCAGCGTGGGTCAGAGCGGCGGGGACGGTACACACGGAGATCCTCCGGGTGGCTCTGGCCAAACTGCCTGGGGTGGCGGGATCTATAACGCCGGCAACCTGACCCTTGTCAACGTCGCCGTGATTCAGAACGCGGTCACCGGCGGGACTGGTGGTAATGGGGGGAGCGGCGGGCGCGGTGGAACAGGATTTCAGGGTGCTGATCGGGGGACGAATGGTGGAAATGGCGGTACGGGCGGCGCGGGGGGCAGTGGTGGGGACGGCGGAGCGGGAGGCGCTGGCGCCTCTGGCCTGGGTGGCGGGATCTACAATGCCGCCAGCTTGACGATCATCGATTCGGAAATCTTGACCAATACCGCTACCGGCGGCGCCGGAGGTCTCGGCGGAGCTGCCGGCATTGGCGGCCTCGCCGGCCGGGGTGGTAATGGGGGGAACGCCGGAATTTCTTCCGCGGGTGCCGGTGGCACCGGTGGCACCGGGGGCGCTGGCGGCTCGGGCGGAAGTGGCGGCCCCGGCGCCGCCGGCCAGGGTGGCGGGATCCACAGCATCGGCACGTTGACAATCATCAGTTCTACAATCAGTCATAATGCCGCCTACGCCGGCCATGGCAGCGACGGCGGTGCGGCCGGCATAGGTTGCTACGGCGGCATGGGCGGTGCCGGAGGGCATGGAGAAAGTTGTTACTTTGCCCCTGCTCGTGGTGGAAACGGCGGGAACGGCGGTGTTGGGGGCGCTGGCGCCGACGGCGGTGCGGGAGCCGCCGGCCAGGGCGGCGGGATCTACAATGCAGCCGCGCTGACGATCATTGATACTGACATCATGACCAATACCGCCCACGGTGGCGAAGGAGGGCAGGGCAGCGAAGGTGGTACCTCTTGTAATTGGGATTTTGAGATTGGGGGGTGGCACCCGTGCCGCGATTATCCTGGCGCTCTGAGCGGCGGATTTGGAGGTCCGGGAGCCCCGGCCATTGCCGTCTGTTGGGGTGGGCGTCCCGGTGGCGCCGGCGGGGACGGCGGCGTGGGTGGCCCTGGAGGCAACAGCGGCGATGGCGGGGCTGCCGAGGGAGGTGGGGTTTACAATATCGGCGCGGCGATCCTGCGGGGTGCTACACTGAGTGGCAATTCGATCGTTGGCGGGAATAGTATCACGGGTGGCGCTGGAGCGGATGGCGGTTGGGGCGGCATCGGAGGGACGGGCGGCGCCGACGCCTTTGGCGTTGGTATATACTGCGGCGATGGCGGCGCTGGCGGTACCGGCGCCGCTCCCGGCGATGGCGGAGACGGCGGCGACCAGGGGGACGCTCACGGTGGTGGCATTTTCAACGGCAGCGCGATCACGATCACCGCGAGTATCATCGCCCACAACGAGGCGGCTGCCGGAGGACCGCCAACCGCATGGGGCCCTGGTGGCACCGCCGGCTTGGGCGGCGCTGGCGGTCAGAAGGGCAGTGGCAGTGGTTGCAGCAATGGTGTCAATGGTGCGCTAGGCAGTCCGCCAACCGGCGCGCCTGGGGTATCAGGTGGCGAAGGAAGCGAACTCGGCGGTGGGATGTACAACGACACCACCAGCGCGACGCTGGTCAACGTCTCTTTTGCGGGCAATTCGGCCGGATATGGCGGGGGAGGGATGGCCATCTCGGGTGGAAGCCAAGCCCTGGCGAACGTGGTCTTTAGTCGCAACCTGAGCGGCGCCGACGGCGGCGGACTCTTTATCGACGATGTGGCCAACTTGACGCTGACCAACGTCTCAATGAGTGGCAACCAGGCTGTTGGCGTCGGCGGCGGGATCTACAACGTCAATGGCACGCTCGCGTTGAAGAACAGCATCCTGTGGGGAAACACCGATGCCAGTCTCGGTTTCCTCACCGACCAGGTCTCCAGCGAAACGGCTTTCAGCATCTCCGACAGTCTATTGCCAGAGTGCCCCGCTGGAGCAACCTGCGGAGGCAAACTCATCACCCTGGACCCACAGTTTGCGGACGCCGCGGGCGACGACCTGCGGTTAACCGGCTTTTCGCCCGCCATCGACCAGGGGAATGTGGCACACCTGCCTGCCGACACGCTCGATCTGGACGGCGACGGGAATACCGCGGAGGTAATACCTCTCGACCTGGCAGGAAACCTGCGGGTCTATGGGGACTCTGTCGATATGGGCGCTTATGAGATGCAATGTTATGAACACCGGATGAGCCGAGGCGCGCTGCGGCTGGACGAAGGCCGCTCTTACCGCACCGGCTTTCACGTCCATCGAACCATCTCCGACACGCTCACGGCCTACGATGCGGGTGCGGCCGATCTCTTCCGGCAGGCGGACGGGCACTATGAAATCGGTTTTGCCTGTGCTGCTACTGAGGCGGAAGAAAACGCCGCCCTCAACGGGCGTTTAGATGCCCGCTGGGAACTGGCTACCGGCGAGATATTGGTGGGCAACGACGACATGGTGCGCGCGCTCGACATGCGCTTGCTGCCCGACTGTCCCGGAGGCCAGCCCAGCCTGTCCTGCCAGATCGCAAGGCTGGAGGCGGCGCGGGATCACTTTGGGGCGGCGACCGACGCCTATCTCGAGCTGCTGGCGGGCGGTCTGTACACCGCAGTGCTGGACTTGCAACCGGCGCGCGTCTCCCCTTTGACCGGTGAGGAAGCGCCCTACGCCGACGTGGTGCGCCTGGCCGAAGCGTCGGCGAAAAAGAGCCGCGCCTATCTCGAGCTAGCCGAGCGCCAGTTTCGCCAGTTCACGGGCGGGAGCAGGGGGCAGGCAGAGACGACGCTGCGCCAGGGCTTTGACGGCGCCACGGCCGAGCTGGCGCTGCTGGACCACCTGACGCGGGATTGGTCGGGGGCGCCGGAGCACGCTGCGTACCAGGCCGCGTATCAGGCGCTCACGCAGAACATCGCCGACATGCAACGCATGTTCACCTATCTGGCGCACGACAAGAACCCCTTGGGCTACGAAGCGGACCATGTGCCCTTTCACCTGCACTTTGACACCAACGGTGTGCCGCTGGCAGAGAGCAACTTTGTCGCGGCCTGGGACATCGCCCAGACGGCGTATACCCAGGCAGACCAGAAGCTGACGCTGCTGTTGGCCACCCAGCGTGAGCTTGACGACGATGAAACGGAGCTGGGAGCAGCCCTCAACGAGCTTAACGCGAAGTACGTGGATGAACTGGGCGTGCTGTGTGGCTATGACGGGGCTGACCCGGACCTGGCCAATTGCAGCCGAAACACGGCGGGCACCATATACGGCCAGCTATTGGCGATCCAGAGCGCCCACCTGCGCGTGGACAGAGTGGTCCAGGAGATGGAGAACCAACTGGCCTTGATCCGAGTCGAACAGGACCGGGCGGCCCGCGTGGCCGGGCTCCAGCGCGCCACGGCCGTCATGTACGAACAAACCGGCCAGGAATTGGCCGATCTGGCCCGGCAAGAGGCCCAGTTACGCTTCAGCAAATCGGCCTGGGGCAACTTTTCCAGCATTTTCGGCTCTGTGCTGGGTGGCATATTAACGGGCGGCGAGTTGGGTACGGACTTTAGCCCGGGCGGGGCGGTCGCCGGCGCCGGCCTGAACCTCTTCCTGGGCATAGGGGACATGATCGATGAGGCGAACACGGCCGGCAATCTGGCGGACATCGCGGCCAAGCGGGAGAAAGTCAAGGCTTACCAGCAAGCCTACGTCAAGTACAAAGAGGCGGAGATTACGGACGCGAACAGCGAGGCGCTCATCAAGACCTATATGCTCAAGTTCGCCGAGCTTGACCTGGACCTGGCGCTGGCGGTCAGCGAGCTGGAGCGGGAGATCGCGCGACTCAAAGGGTCAAAAGAGCGGGTCGAGTACCTGCTGGCCCGGTGGGCCGAGGCGCGGCAGGACGCCTTCCAGCTCTACCGCGACCCGGCGGCCCGCGTGCTGCGCGATTGGCAGGCCGAAGATGCCCGTAATTACTTTGAAATCGCGTTGGCCGGCGCCTATGAGGCGGCCCGGGCGTTCGATTACGAGATAGCCGGCAAGTGGAACCGCGAGGATGAGGTTTACGGCATCGTGGACATCGGCGTCCTGGACAACTATCTGTTTGATGTGGACAAGGCCTACGACGACTGGATAAAGAACAAGTCGTTCGCCCCAGAAGCGACCGTGGTCCGCCTCAGCGAGGCGCTAGGCTTTGCCGACAGTGTGGACATCATCAACGGCCAACCGGTTTTGGTGACGGCCCGGGAAAAGTTCAACGACTATGTCAGCGATCCCGAGAACTGGGTCGACCTGGACGACGACGGCCAGGCGGAGAGCCTGCAATTGACCTTCCAGACCTCCATCTTTAAGGGCAACCCGCCCTTTGATGCAGGCGTGCACAACGACAAGATCCATAAATTCAGCGTCGTGTTGGAGGGGGAGCAGGCCAGACTGGACAGCCAGGCTAACGGGACGCGGGTCAGGCTGACGCAGTCGGGCACCTCCTTCGTCCGTCGCGACGATGCCTGGGTGGGCGGACAGGACAGCTTCACGGCCTACAACCTGGCAGCCCATACGGCCAACGTGGACGCCTTGATCAATGTCGAACCCGGAGGGTTTCCGTGGGAAGGGACCGAATGGAGCCCGGGGCACTGGTGGCGCAGTGTGGGCTGCAGCAAGTGGATCCTGACCATCGATAAAGAGTACGCCAGCAAGAACTTTGACCTGGACCTCGCGGCCCTGGAGGAGATCGAGCTGCACATCCTGCATCGCAACTTTGCGCTGCCCATCTCGGCAGCGGCGGCCGATCCCTCATCGGGCGTCAGCGATGCCGCCATCACCAGCGTCTCAGGGCTCGCCAGCTATGGGAGTACCTCTTACCGCTACGGCGGCACGGTGGTCCCCGAGCAGCCCCAGCGCCTGCCAGGGCTGGAACTGACGCTGGTCACCAATGAGACCGGCGGCTCCGTTTCGGGTTTCCTGGATGCATCGGCGGCCTTGGGCTATCCCGTGCTGGACGCTGAGACCGGTCGCGGACCGGCGCTTACGGGGACAACGCAAGACGGAAAACTGTTCCTGACCAGCGAGGTCTTTACGGGCACGGGCGGCACCAGCCGCCGCCAGGTGGCGTTGCACACCAACGTGTTCAGCGACACCGAACAACTGCTCACCGGTGTCTACACCGAGACGGTGTGGGGCCTGACTCCCGACCCGATGACGATAGTGGGCGAGTTTACGTTGATGCGCTATGCGCTCCAAGCGGCCCAATCGCCCCGGCTCTACTTGCCGATTATTTCTAGACAAAGTGCGCCAGGTAGTTAGAGATGCATCCGCCCGTGTCTTGATGTAGGGATGCGGGCGGATTTCTATAGAACTTGACAGCACACTGACGATACAGCCTCACCAGCACCGTCCGGTCGGTGATCGCCTGCGCCACGTCGTTCGGGTTCAACACGCCGTACTGATCCACGGGCATGCGCTTCATATCCCCTCCCCCCACAATAGACGCGGATAGCAAACATCCGTTGGAGCAGCCTCGTTCCAACTCCAGACTTTGTCGACGAGCACCACTTCTACTGCCTCACCCGCTGTCACGCTTCGGGCCTTGCGCCGGACCTGTTCGACGAGGTATCCTGCCAGCAGGGTTTGGGGATGGGTCAGCACCATGCGCACTTCCACGCCCTGTCCGTTGCAGGCGATCTCCTGGATCAGCCCCAGGTCCACCACGTTGATCCCAACCTCGGGCTCAACCACCTCCCGCAGGGCCTCGCGGATGTCGGATTCTTGGACGGGCGACAGGGCGTGCTTCGGCGCGGGTGGCGGTGCGATGCGCGAAAGCACGCCCTCCAACTCGCGCACGCGCTCCTCCAGGCGGCCCTGCCGGTCCAGCACCTCGCTGAGCGTCCGCAGCACCGGGTCGGGCAACCGGCCGTGCTCCAGGTCGGCTCCGCGCTTTTCCGAACGCTTGGGGCCCGCGACGTGGCCTGGGACGCCCACGATCGTCGCCCCGGCCGGAACGGGTTTGATCACTACCGAGCCAGCGCCGATCCGGGCGTCGTCCCCCACGGTGATCGGCCCCAGGACCGTCGCGCCGGCGCCGATGACGACGTTGTTCCCGATGGTGGGATGGCGTTTGGTCTTGTCCAGGCTCGTGCCGCCCAGCACGACGCCCTGATACATCAGCACGTCGTCGCCGATTTCGGCCGTCTCTCCAATCACCACGCCCATGCCGTGATCGATGAAAAAGCGACGGCCGATCGTGGCCCCAGGGTGAATCTCCACGCCGGTCAGCCAGCGGTTGAGGTGCGACACGAGCCGGCCCAGGAAGAGCAGTTTGTGCTGCCACAGAAGATGGGCCAGCCGGTGCATCCAGATCGCGTGTAGTCCCGGGTAACAACAGACGACCTCCCAGACGGTCTTGGCGGCCGGATCCTTGGCAAACACAGTCTCTATATCTTCTCTAATCCTGTTCAGCATGTTACCATTCCTACCCTTGCGAAGGTTGCAAATAGTCCTGGCGACAAGGACGGCTCTCAGTGGCGAAGACGCTTTTGGCCTTAAGCTAGCTGCCAAACCTTCGCAAGGGTTCAGTTAGTCCTGGCGACAAGGACGGCTCTCAGTGGCGAAGACGCTTTTGGCCTTAAGCTAGCTGCCAAACCTTCGCAAGGGTTCAGTTAGTCCTGGCGACAAGGACGGCTCTCAGTGGCGAAGACGCTTTTGGCCTCAAGCTAGCTGCCAAACCTTCGCAAGGGTTCAGTTCAAAAGTTTGTGCTGTACGACGTTCTCCAAAGCCTCGAGGAATCGCTCCACTTCGTCACTGGTGTTGTAGATGTAAAAACTGGCCCGCACGGTACCCCCCACGTCCAGATGGTCGGCCAGCGGATAGGCGCAGTGCCCGCCGGACCGCACGGCAATCCCTTCGTCGTTGAGCAATTGAGCCACCAGGTGCGCGTCGTTTCCCTCGACGTTGAAGGTGACCACTCCGCCCCGCTGGTCGGGGTCGAGTGGGCCGTACACCCGTACGCCGTCGATGTCCTGCAATCCATCCAGCGCGAACTTGGTCAGCGCCTTCTCGTGTGCTCGCACCTGCGCCATCCCGATCCGTGCCAGATAATCCACGGCCCCTTCCAGGTGCCGGTCGTGACGCCTGTCTGTAGCGCCCCCCAGCGCGATCCCGCCGCAGACGTTGGGGGTGCCGGCCTCGAACTTCCACGGCAACTCGTTCCAGGTGGCGCCCTCCAGACTCACGTCAGCGATCATATCCCCGCCATAAAGGAAAGGGGGCATCTCTTCCAACAGTTCCCGTCTCCCATATAGGACTCCGATGCCCAAAGGCGCCAGCATCTTGTGCCCGGAGAAGGCCAGAAAATCGCAGCCCATCTCTTTCACGTCCACCGGCATGTGCGGCACTGACTGCGCACCGTCCACCAGGAACAGTGCCCCGGCCTGGTGCGCCAACCGCTCGATCTCCTTCACCGGGTTGATTGTACCCAGCACGTTGGACACGTGGGTGCAACAGACCAGCCAGGTGCGCTCGGTGATCGCTTCCCTCAACTGTTCCATGTCCAGAGTCCCATCGTCCTGGATGCCGACGACCTTGAGGACTGTGCCTGCCTGCTCGCACACCCGCTGCCAGGGCACCAGGTTCGAGTGGTGCTCCATCACGGTAAGCACCACTTCGTCGCCACGGCGCGGGCGCAGGCGATCACTTTCGCTGTGCGACAGCGAGTAGGCCACCAGGTTGATCGCTTCGGTGCTGTTGCGGACAAAGATGATCTCTCTGCCGTCGCTGGCGCCGATGAAGCGGGCCACGTTCCTGTGGGCCTCCTCGTACAACTCCGTCGCCTCCTGCCCCAGGACGTGGGGCGAGCGATGGGTGTTGGCGTTGTAGGTGGAATAGAACTCCTGGATCGTGCACAGCACCTGCTGCGGCTTCTGCGTGGTCGCGGCGTTGTCAAAGTAGATCAGGGGCTTGTCCCCGATCTTTCGCTGCAGGATAGGAAAGTCAGCGCGTAACCGGTGTGCATCCAGCATCGTTGGCGTTCCTATAGACCAATGTACCTGGCGTAGAGCGTGCGCGCTACGGCCTCGTCAGTGGTGCCCTTGACGATGGTGCGCCCGTCGGGAAAGACGGTCAGTTCGTACGGACATTTGGTATCCACCTGGAAGCGCAACATGTAATCGTTAAAGCTCACCTGTCCTACCGAATCGAGCCGCTTGGCCAGCTCTGGGAAAGAGACCCTCGTCTCCCCACGTACGTTGACCTGCACCGCCTCCCGCCCGCATAGGCCGGTCATGTAAGAGCCCTCTCTGGCCTCCAGGAACTCGAACCGCCCCAGGTCACACACCGGACAGGGATCGTCTCTCTTTCTCACTTCCACTCGCTCCGTGGTGCCGGCCCAGACGTCCACGTAGAGCAAGGGGCCGTAGAGTTCCTCTTCTTTGCCCATCAGGATTTTCAGTCCCTCGACCACCTCCAGCGAAGCGACGACGTTTACGGCCGGGCTCAATACCCCCACTGTGTCACAAGTGGGTGTGCTGCCGGGCACAGGCGTCTCGGCTAGCAAACAGCGGAAGCAGGGTGTCTGGTGAGGAATGATCGCCCTGACCATCCCGTAGGTAGCGAGCACCCCACCGTATACCCAGGGAACCCCGTGCTTGACACTGGCGTCGTTGAGCAGGAAACGGATCTCAAAGTTGTCCGTGCCGTCCAGAACCAGATCCACGTCGCCGATCAACTGCTCGACGTTGTCCGGATTGACGTCGGCCACGACGGGCTCCACTTGAACCTGGGAGTTCACTGTCCTCAGTTTCTCGGCCGCGGCGATGGCCTTGGGCAACCCCCTGGCGATGTCCTCCTCGTCGAAGAGGATCTGCCGCTGCAGGTTGTTCAGTTCGATATAGTCGCGATCTATGATCCTGACGTGTCCCACCCCGGCGCGCACCACCGTGCTGGCGATGACCGTCCCCAGGGCCCCACAGCCGAGGACTGCTACTGACGACGCCAGGAGTCGTTCCTGCCCGGCGACCCCGATCTCGGGTAGGAGCGTTTGCCTGGAGTAGCGGTCCAGTTTACTCACCATTAAAGAGACCCGTGCTCAGATACCGCTCCCCCGTGTCGGGGAGGATGACGACGATGAGTCGGCCTGCGTTCTCCGGCCTGGCCGCCACCTGCAAGGCGGCGAAAGCGGCAGCGCCCGAGGAGATGCCCACCAGGATGCCCTCCTCCTTCGCCAGGCGACGGGCCGTGGCTGCCGCATCCTCATTTGCCACCTGGATCACCTCGTCGATCAGGTCCACGCGCAACACGTCGGGGACGAAACCCGCGCCGATCCCCTGGATCTTGTGCGGGCCGGGCTTGCCGCCGGAGAGGACCGGCGAGGTGGACGGTTCGACGGCAATGGCCTGGAAGCCAGGCTTTCGGCTCTTGAGCACCTCGGCGATGCCGGTGATGGTGCCGCCGGTCCCCACACCCGCCACCACCACGTCCACCTCGCCGTCGGTGTCTCGCCAGATCTCCTCGGCCGTGGTGCGGCGGTGGATCTCCGGATTGGCCGGGTTCTTGAACTGCTGCGGGACAAAGTAGCGCGGGTTCTGCGCCGCCAACTCCTCGGCCTGGCGTACCGCGCCTGGCATCCCCTCCGCGCCGGGCGTCAGGATCAACTCTGCCCCCAACGCCTGCAGCAGGCGGCGGCGCTCGACGCTCATCGTGTCAGGCATCGTCAGGATGAGCCGGTACCCCCTGGCCGCGCAGACGAACGCCAATCCAACGCCCGTATTGCCGCTCGTCGGTTCCACGATCACGGTGTCCTCGTGGATCAGGCCCGCCTGCTCCGCTGCCTCGATCATTTCTGCGCCGATGCGGTCCTTCACGCTTCCCAATGGGTTGAAGGACTCTATCTTGGCCAGCACCGTGGCCGGCAGTCCTTTCGTCACCCGGTTCAATCGTACCAACGGCGTATTGCCGATCGTCCTGGTGATGTCAGCGTAGACTCTTGACATCAACTGGTTCCTCCTCTAAAGTTGTCGCGCCTCGTCGCACAGATCCCTCAGCGTGACTGAATCCAGGAACTCTGTCATGACTGCCGACAGTCGCTTCCAGAGCAGGTGGGTCACACAGCGATCCACACGACTGCACGAGGGCTCGTCGCCCGGGAGGGTGCAGTGCACCACCGCGACAGGTCCCTCCACTGCCCGCACGACGTCCCCTGCGCGAATGGTCGCAGCATCACGGGCCAACTGATACCCACCGCCCGGTCCCTTCACCCCTTCCACCAGCCCTGCGGCGTGGAGACGCCGGAACAGTTGGGCCACGTAGTCGGCCGAAATCTCCTGTCGCTCGGCGATGTCCTGGCGCAAGACCGGCCCCTCGCCAGCGTGCAGAGCCAGATCTACCATCGCCCGCAGCGCGTACCGCCCGCGTGTCGAAATTCGAATCACGTTGTTCTCCCTTCGTACAGATTGTACAGCAGTTGAGTAATGTTGTCAACTATTCGGCGGCAAAGAATGCCGCCTTATGGGCCAAACGGCGGGGTTCAAGACAGGCCGGATACCTCTGGCTATCGAGCCGCTGCTGTGATAGGATGAGCGCGTCAATAGGCGCATTGCCAGCTACAGTCGTATCGGATTGGGCCAGCCTCGCGGCCCTTGCTAGCGAGGCTGGGACGCTGTCCAGAACTCGTGGTTGCGGGGAGAAAGTCCATGAACACAACAGATAAGGGCAGGACATTTCTGGGAAAAATGTTGCGGCGTTTCGTGATCGCCTTGTTGACGTTGGCTGTTATCATCGGCGGGGTGTTCCTGTGGGCGCTGGCGGCGACCGACACTTCCCAGCTCGCTCGTTTGCTTGTCTGGCAGGATTCGTCGATCTTTGGCGATTCATCACCGGACGACTGGAAACTGTTTCCATCTCGCACAGTTCACGCCAGCTCGGAACCGGTCAGCTTCGAGGCTGCCACCCCAGACTGGCTCGCCGACCTCACGATCGACGACAAGCCACTCGCTACCTACCTCGAGGAAACCAACACAACCGCATTCATCATTCTCCACGGAGACGAACTCCTCTACGAGGGATATTTCAACGGCTCAAGTAGGGAAGCCACCCAGACCTCCATGTCGGTTGCCAAGTCGTTCGCGACAACTCTTGTGGGCATCGCCATCGACGAGGGACACATCGCCAGTCTTGATGATCCGGTCACGATGTACATTCCCGAGCTAATCGACCGCGACCCGCGATTCGCCGAGATCACGATCCGCCACCTAGTCGCCATGACCTCGGGACTCAGATTCGACGAATACGTTTCGCCCTGGGACGATCCCACCACCTCGTACTGGTCCCCAGACCTGCGCGCTGCTGCCTTGAATACCGAGATAGGGGAAGCGCCTGGCCGCCGATTCCTTTACAACGACTACAACACGGTTCTTATCGGCATGGTGCTCGAACGCGCCACCGGCATGACTGTATCCGAGTACCTTGAAACCCGGCTGTGGCAGCCGATGGGCGCCGAAGCCGACGGATCGTGGAGCCTGGATAGCGAGCGGTCGGGATTTGAGAAGATGTCTGTTGGCGTCAACGGCCGGGCCATTGATTTCGCCAAGCTGGGCTGGCTATTCCTCAACAACGGAAGAAACGGTGACCGCCAGGTGGTACCTGCGGCCTGGGTCGAGGAGGCCACCAGGATGGACACCACCACCGATCCTGCCGCCGATTATCAGTATGGCTGGTGGGTGGACGTGTCGCGCAACGGAAACGCATACAATGCTGACGGCAATTGGGGTCAGTTCATCTACGTGTATCCGGACGCCGACCTCGTTCTGGTGCGGCACGGCACCGGCACCGGCGGAACCTACTGGACCGGTCTTCTGGGGGACATCGCTCAATGGCTCGAGGCGCGGCTTGTCGAATGACCCGTGGAATTGCCCGAAGCGGTCGCCTTATATATCAATTCTCATCAGAAACCGGACCGCCTATGAGAACACTGGTGATCTGGACGCAGCGCAAGATTCTGGGGCTCAGCCGCCATTGGCTGGCCTGGGCTAACTTGGTCTGGGGACTGATCGTTGGCTTGCCCTGGCTGGCTCCTGTGCTGATGAAAATCGGGGCGACGGGTCCAGCCCGGGCCATTTACCACGTTTACAGCTTTCTCTGCCATCAACTTGCCAACCGCTCCTTCTTCCTGTTCGGCTCCAAGGGGATGTACTCGTACGCGGAACTGCTGCCGTTTGTGTCCGGTGTTGATACGTGGCTGGGGCTGCGGGCCTTCATCGGGACGCCGGAACTGGGCTACAAGGTGGCCTGGTCCGACCGGATGGTTTCCCTGTACGGCGGCATCTTCCTGGGCGGGCTGATCTTTGCGCTGCTGGACCGCCGATTGCGGTCGCCCAGATGGTGGATGTTTGTGCTGTTGATCGTCCCAATGGCTGTGGACGGAATGACCCACACTATCAGCGACCTGGCTGGGGTAGGGCAGGGGTTTCGCTACGACAACGCCTGGCTGGCCACGTTGACTCGGAACCTTCTCCCACAACGTTTCTACGTGGGCACCGAGGTGGGGTCCTTCAACTCCTGGATGCGGCTGATCACCGGGCTACTCTTTGGGCTGGCGATGGCCTGGATGGTGTACCCGGTGTTTGAAGCCTACTTCCGCGATATACGCCAGGCACTGGATACCTGCGGCTCCAGTGTAAAGGAGCATGACGATGCACATCGCACAGCGACAGACATCCAGGGGTGAGCGACTACCTCGCGCCGCGCTTTCCACGTGCTCGTGACCGGATCGTCAGTGCATCGGCGAGGTATAACATCCGCTCGCGGAAGAGCCGAGCGGATGTTGCGGCCATCGAGGCTGGCGTTTAGACTCTTGATGGAAGGAGGTGAGCAAAATGGTGAAGGATCCGGTTTGCGGGATGATGGTAGACCCTGAAACGGCCCCAGCCAAGGCCGAGTACCAGGGGCAGACCTACTACTTCTGCGCCCCGGGCTGCAAGGCGGCCTTTGAGAAGGACCCGGCAAAGTACCTGGGGGCAGCCGCAAGCGGCGAAGGGCACCACCACGGACACTGAGTGGTGTTCCCTTCTGCTGCCAAGGGTTCCCCACTGGCCATCCGCCGGTGGGGAACTTTCGTCCCCGCCAAATGGCGGGGGTAGGGATGGGCCAAACCTCTCTGGTCGCCGTGCAGCCGTTGTGGTACGATGCAGTTCTGTGTTCTTGTGATGAGTGAACGGGTGTCGCCGCAAGATCGGCATTGGAACCCGCGTATTGACCGAATGCGTTTCCGGGACACCATTGGGGAAATCACCACCATGAAACTGAGTTGGAATAGCAAAACTGCCTGGCTTGGGTTGATGATCCTGCTGTTGCTGACGGGAGCGACCTGGATCGCCCTCAGCCAGGTCCCTGCTGAGATGGCGGCCGTTCGCGCTGATCCTCCCCCCCTGCCGCGGAGGGGCTTCACCGCGCCCGATTTTTCGCTCGAGACGTTGGACGGCCAGACGATTGCCCTGTCTGACCTACGGGGACAGGTGTTGCTCATCAACTTCTGGGCGTCGTGGTGCCCACCCTGTCGGGAGGAAATGCCCGCGATCCAGCAGGTGTACGAGCGCTACCGTGACCAGGACTTTGTCGTCCTGGCGGTGAACCTGCAGGAGCAAGACGCGCAGGTGACTGCCTTCACTGATCGGCTGGAACTGACGTTCCCCGTTCTGATGGACCGGGATGGGAGCGTCTTCGACCGTTACCGGGTCATGGCACTGCCTTCCACCTTCTTCGTGGATCGGGCAGGTGTCATCCAAGAATTGGCCGTTGGCGGGCCGCTGTCGCGGGCCTTCATCGAAAGCCAGGTGGTGTCCCTGCTGGCCCAAGAGGGGAGTGAGTGATGGTCCCTGATGTGCTTCTCTCGGCCCTCTCACCCACTCCGATGGCACTGGCCTGACCGGAGGGGGCGCTGATAGGTGGGGTGGTCGCCGTCGTCTACTGGAGCCGCCGCCGGTTGCCTGTGGGGATGACTTTGGACGCCATTGCGCCGGGATTGACGTTGGCTTTGATGCTGGAGCGGCTGGGGGCCTGATGCCATCCATTAGCTTTCCCCTGGCCTTCTTGGCCGGGTTGCTGTCCTTTATCTCTCCCTGTGTGTTGCCCCTGGCGCCCATCTACCTGGGCTACCTGTCGGGAAACAGCCTCTCCGGCGACGTGCCATCCAACCGGCGGCAGGTCTTTAGCCACGCCCTGTTTTTCGTCGCGGGTTTCACTTTGGTCTTTGTCATCCTCTTCGGTCTGCCTACGACCATCCTCGCTGGCGCGTTGCAGCAGTACAGCGGCTGGATCACCAAAATCGGCGGGGCGGTCCTCATCCTGTTCGGCCTGCACACGATGGGGATTGTCACTATCCCCCTACTTACCGTGACCCGCAGGGTAGAGGTAGGAAGAGGGATAGGGCCGGGCTACCTTCGCTCAATCTTGTTCGGTGTGACCTTTGCTGCCGGCTGGACACCTTGCATCGGGCCGTTACTGGGCACGGTGATGACACTGGCTTTCACGGAACCGTCGCGGGCGATGGGATTTCTCTTTATCTACGCGCTGGGCCTGGCTGTCCCCTTCCTGGTGACGGCGGCGTTGCTGACGCAGGCCGTCGGCTGCTTGAAGTGGCTCAACCGGCACATGCGGGCGGTGGAGGTTGTCAGTGGGTTGCTGATGGTAGGGGTGGGGGGCTTGCTCATCAGCGGCACGTTCTCCATACTGAACAGTTATTTCATCCGCATCACGCCCGAATGGCTGTTGCAGTATATGTAGGTGGGAAGGAGGAGATGATGGGACGCAGAAGACACTTGATTTGGGGTCTGCAATGAAAGAGAAAATGAAACGAGTAGAGATCGTGCTGGTACTGGTCGTTCTGCTGAGCCTGGCCCTGATTGCGGTCGCTGCTTGCACAACTGTCGCCATGTCGCCGGGCCGAATCGAACTGAGCGCGACAGAGTTCGACTTTGGGACCATTCCCAACACCGGGCCGGTGAGCCAGGCGTTCCAGGTGCGCAACGGGGGCCAGGGGATGCTGGAGATCGCTGGTGTAAGCACCTCCTGCGGCTGCACGACGGCTGAAATCGACAGCCGTAGCCTGGCACCTGGCGAAGCCACCGACCTGGTGGTGACGTACGATCCACAGGCTCACGACGGTGCCACAGGCGAGTTTATGCGGTTGGTGTACGTCCGGTCCAGTGACCCCGAAACCCCAGAAGCCATCCTGACGATCTGGGTGACGGTGGTCGAGCCTTGATCCACACCCACTATCCTTACGACGGAGTAGATGCATGGCAATGATTCAACGAGTTCTCGTTATCTTGCTCCTGCTGTCGTTGGCGCTGGCCTTGCACACAACTGGCGTGCAGGCGTCCGCATCAGACACGGTCACGGTCTATTACAATCGCGCTTGTGCCGACTGTCTGCGCTACATTGAGGAGACGGTCATTCCCCTGCTGCGCGACGCCGGTTACACCGACCTGACCTACAAGGACTATATTAACGAGCCAGAGAACCGCACCGAACTCCTGGCCCGGAGTGATGCGCTGGGCGTGCCGCCGGATCTGCAATCCCACCTGACGGTCTTTGTCGGCGACCTGCTCATACTGCAAGGCCACGTCCCGGAGGGCGTGGTGGCCGATCTGCTGGCTGCTCCTGCCGGCGCTTTTGAGCATATCCTGGTCTACCAGGACAAGATGAGCGGCGCCACTGCCTACACCGCCTGGGCCTTCCGTGGCGAACCGCAGACTTACCCTATTGAGGCACCTATCGGCGACTACCTGGCCTATCTGGAAGAGCACGGCGATCATCTTGCGCCGAGCACCCCGGTCCAAGTCGAGGATGAGCGTGCCCTGTTGCCACTCGTGCTCACTACTGGCTTCCTCGACGGACTCAATCCGTGTGCGTTTGCCGTGTTACTGTTCTTCATTGCTTTCCTCTTTACGATCCAGCGCACCTCCGGCACCGTCTGGGCCATGGGGTTGATCTACGTTGCGGCCATCTACCTGGCCTACTTCCTCATCGGCCTGGGGCTGATGCAGGCGGTGCTCTTCACCAACAACCATCACCTGATGGCCAAGATCGGCTCCTGGCTGGTCATCGGCCTGGGGTTGATCAACCTCAAGGATTACTTTTTCCCCCAGTTGCCGGTTCACTTGCGCATCCCCACCATCGCCCACGGGACGATACAGGACTGGCTGAAGCGGGCCACCTTTCCGGCGGCGGCGGTGGGTGGATTCCTGGTGGGGCTGTGTACGTTCCCCTGCTCAGGCGGTATCTACGTGGCCATCGTGGGACTGTTGGCGGCAAAGACCACCTACTTGCAGGGGGTGGGCTACCTGGGGCTCTATAACCTGGCGTTCGTGTTGCCGCTGCTCATCATTCTGGTGGGCGTTGGCAACCGGCGCGTGATGCACCGCATCCGGCTGGTGGAACAGTCGAGCCGGCGCTGGCTGCGGCTGGCAACTGGATTGGGGATGGTGACGGTGGGTGCCGTCATCCTGATGTGGTTTGTGTAGCAAGGAGGTGAAACGTGGGCAAGAAAAGCAAGAAGCGTGCAGCGCAGAGGGCTGACCAGACCCGGCGCAGTCTCACGTCGGGGCGTCGCCGCAGCTCAGGCGGAGTGAATCCGCTGGTATGGGTCGGGGGTGCGGCAGGAGTCATAGTTGTACTTCTGGTGCTCAACATGTGGCAGTCGGGCGTTTTTGCCAGGCCCCCCACGCCATCCCGCAGCGAGGACCCGGCGAATCTGTTGCCACTGGCCGGGACCGGGCGGCCGCTACGGGGCGGTCATGACATGGCGCTCATCCCGCAGCAGACGCCCGCGCCGCAGCCGGCACCGTCGGAGGTGCCGGTGCCCCGGCTCGATATGCCGGGTGTCAGCCACGACTTTGGCCGCATTCCCAAGCGGCGGGACGTGGCGCATACCTTCGCCGTGCAGAACGTTGGCACCGCTGACCTGATGGTCAGCGACCTGGTGACCTCGTGCGGCTGCACCATCGCGGAACTGTCGAGCGACGTCATTCCGCCAGGCGAACGCGCCGACCTGACGGTGACCTTTGACCCCGACTTTCACGAGACCCGAGGGCAGGTGGTGCGGCTGGTGTGGTTTGCCACGGACGATCCCACTCAGCCGTGGGTCGAGGTACGTATCACTGCGGATGTGCTGCCTTAGGCAAGTACCCTCCCACAGGGAGCAATGGGTGGAACAACGGTGTGAAGGTGATGTCGCAGAATGGTAACACGTCGTTTCAAAGCGGTGACATCCTCGCCATACTCTTGTAACACTCACGTATTACTATTCCAGTAGAAAGAGATCTGAAGCCGCAATACTGTCTGCATAAGGAGATCAACATGTTCCCTGTTCCCAGTATCGGACTAGCCGAGCTTGTCATCCTCGCTGGCATTGCTGGCCTGGTGATGCTCATTGTCGCGATTATCGTTGTGCCAGGCGGTTTTTCTCTCTTGCCCCTCAATCCTGACAACACATTCGCGTGGTCTGTCACCCTGCCTGGCATAGCTGGCTTGGTGCTGCTCACCTGCGCGGTTGTCGTTGCCCCAATTGTGAGGAACTGGGGAGGGGATGACCTCCGATTGAAGGACACGAGGGTTAACGGAGACAACGAAGGAAAACGGGCGAGAAAGGCAAAGTTGAGGTATGGATTCCTCGCATTTGCCTTTTGGTTCGCCTTGAGCGGTTTCCTCATCCTGGACCTTGGCTTTTCGGTGTCGCTCTATTTTCGGTTCGTCGCCATCTACACTGCTTTCTGGGTTCTGGTTGGCGCGCTGCTGCTCTATGGCCGCCCTGTGCGCGAAAAACTCCTGATTTTGGCACTCTTTGTGATCGTCCTTTTCTCTGTTCGTTTCATCGACTGGACCAGCCGTAAGCCGTTTCTCAAGGATCTCTACCACATCGACGAAGGTATGACGGAGGCACAGGTCGACCGGATTATGGACGATTGGATGAAAGGGATCAGCAACGCGGCTAAAGTCAATGAACTGGGAGAGATCGTAACGGGTACGGTGTACTACGGCCATACGACAGAAGGTTGGGGTGACTCGGATTTCGGTGAGCTCACCTTTGAAGATGGTCGTGTCGTGCAAGTGAGATTTCTACCCGACTAGCTCAGCCTCGAAAGCAGAATCATCCCATATCTGGAAAAAGGAGACTCAAATGCATAACTGACAAAGACAACTCAATCTACCAGTTCTTTCCATACTCGTGACACTGGATGCATTCTTCCTCGGCGGGCTTGTGGCCCTGTTGATGGTGAACCGCTTTCTGAATAACCATCTTGCGCGCTATGCCCAGGGGAATTTTTGGGCTGAAGGGTCCACTATCCTGGACCTGATGGATGACCTTTTGATCTACTTTGCGGGCTATATTGGAGTTTTGCTAGTCTTGCTGTTGATCACGGCCGTTATCTGGGTGTGGTCAAAGACACAATCACAGACGTTGCGCTATGGTGTCGTTTTGTTAGTCGTCTCGATCGTGTTGGTCGTGGGTATCGTATGGGTAGGTCGATTCACAACGGCGACACCTCCTCCGCCTATGACACCGACACCGATCGCAATGGTGGGTGAAATGGCAACATAGGAGACATACAATGAACAAACATACCTGGCAACAATCACATAGATCATCCGCTCAAGTCACTTGGCTTGTACTGGTGGCTTTGCTGAATCTCACCGCCTGCGACACTTTGGAAGTGGGTATTGAGCGCACGGCTACACCTGATCGAACTAGACCAACCACTGTGACGCCCGAAAACACTTCTTTGACGGCGCAAATCGCGTCCACGCCAACCAATCCCCCCACCGCCCAGGCAGAGACAGCCACAAATCCAAGCTACCAGGCCAACAACCACAGTGGTTCTCCCGTGATCTCTGCCGATGGACGCTACGTCGTGTTCTCGTCTGGTGCCGACAATTTAGTGCCGGACGACACTAACAAAGGTAGCGACATCTTTGTCTATGATCGGCAGGCACACACCACTGAATTGATCACATTGGCTGAGGATGGTTCGCCGGCTAACGAATCGAGTGGTTCACATAGCGTCTCGTCTGACGGGCGCTGGGTGGTCTTTATGTCTATCGCCAGCAACTTGGTCGCCGGAGATACCCATGATCAATCCGACGTCTTTGTCCACGACCGTCAAACAGACCGCACAACTTTGGTGAGCATGGCTCAGGATGGTACGTCGGGCAACGGGATGAGCATGGATGCCAACATTTCGGCTGATGGACGTTGGATCACATTTGCGTCCACCGCTGATGACCTGGTGCCAGAGATTGACGAACATACAGGCGAGAACATCGCTGACACCAACGGGATGGTCGACATCTTTGTGTACGACCGCCTTGGCGAGTCGATCCGCCGGGTCAGCCTGTCCAGCGATGGTGAACAAAGCAACAACAACAGCAATTTACCGAGCATCTCGGCCGATGGGCGCTGGGTGGTCTTTTGGTCAGTGGCCGACAATCTAGTACCTGGCGCTGGTCGGGGAATCTATCTCTATGACCGGTCCGACGGAATCACCCGATTCATCACCGACGGATCCGCTCCCACCATCTCTCCCGACGGACGTTGGATCGGTTTTCTGTCCAGTTCGAGTGACCTGGTTTCAGACGATGCGATCTATGCGCAGCTTTATGATCGGCAGACGGATGAAATCACCGTCATTGGCGGCTATGCTGAAGAGATCCACGGGCGGGCCAGCAACGTGGTCAACTTTTCTATGGACGGCGAATGGCTGGCTTTTTCATCCGTCTTTAGTTCTCCTGACAGTCCGCTTGAAGGCAACAGCAGCGAATGGGGCCAGCAGGTCTTTCTCCGCGACCAAAAGACAGGATCGTTCACGCTTTTGAGCGCTGCGCCGAATGGACTTGCCGGCAACAGCTCTAGTGCCTCGCCCAGCCTCTCTGCCGATGGGCGTTGGATTGCCTTTCAATCGTTTGCCGACAACCTGGTCCCTAATGATACCAACGGGTACATGGACGTCTTTGTCTACGACCGTGAGACCGGGACCATGGAGTTGGTGAGCTGGGCAGTAGAGCCGTAGAAGAAGGAGACGACTGATGCCTATCTTGTGGATTGGGTCACCCTGCGCCCATAAATGGTTTACGTGCCCAGCGCCAGTACCTGGGTGGCAACCAGCCTTTCCACGCCTTGGTCTATGCGGCGCAAGAGGCCCGTGAGCACCTCCCCGGGGCCGACCTCGACGAAGCGGGTGACGCCCTGGCGGATCATCCAGCGGACCGACCCGGTCCAGTAGACGGGGGAAGTGAGTTGCCGGCACAGGACCCCCCGGATCTGGTCAGGGTCCGTCAGCGGGCCAGCCGTGGCGTTGGCCACAAAGGGGACCTTGGGCGGCCGGATGGTGACCTTCTCCAGCGCCTGCCGGAAAGCGGCAGCGGCCTCGGCCATCAGCGGGGAGTGGGCCGCGATGCTGACCGCCAAGCGGACCACTTTTCGGGCGCCTGCTGCTACCATCGCCTCTATTCCCGCCTGGAGTGCCTGCTCGTCGCCGGAGATGACCACCTGCCCCGGGCAGTTGTCGTTGGCGATGCCTACGTAGCCACCGTTGGCCTCGCGGACCCGGGCACACCACTCGTCGACCTGGGTGGCCTCCAGCCCGATGACGGCCGCCATTCCGCCTGGGTTGCGTTCCCCTGCCTGCTTCATCAACTGTCCCCGCTTCCGCACCAGGAGCAGTGCCTCCTCGAAGGACAGCGTGCCGGCCGCGACCAGGGCACTGAACTCCCCCAGGCTGTGACCGGCTACGAAGGCTGGCTCTCCAAGGTGCTCCTCCAGCGCCCGTAACGCCGCGACGCTGGTTGTCAAGATCGCTGGCTGGGTGTTGGCGGTGTCGTTCAGCGCTTCCGGCGGTCCCTCGAAACAGAGCCGGGAGAGGGGAAACCCCAGCACCTGGTCTGCCTGGGCAAAGACCGCCGCTGCGGCCGGAGACAGGTCACACAGGTCCTTCCCCATCCCCACCCGCTGGGAACCTTGCCCTGGAAATTGGAGCGTCGCAAGATACTGGTCCATCATATATACTCCTTGAAGAGGGGTTGTCCGTTATGGGCATATAACACCATACCTTGCCGTAGGTTACGCAGGTGATGGACCATCGGAATGGTGATGGACCATCGGAATGGTGATGGACCATCGGAATGGTGATGGACCATCGGAATGGTGATGGACCATCGGAATGGTTACGGTCGGCACCAGGCTCCGTTACTTTTCGGCGGTGTGGGTGTTTCTTCTGGTAACGACCCTGCAGGGAGAGGAGGCAAAACATGAAAAGACATATAGTCGTCACCGGCCTGGGCGCGGTCACGCCGCTGGGGAACGACGTGCCCACGCTGTGGGAGGGGTTGCTGGCGGGCCGCAGCGGCGTCGGCCCCATCACCCTGTTCGATCCGTCCCACCTGGAGGTGCGGATCGCGGCCGAGGTCAAGGATTTCGATCCGGTGGCTCTCTTCGACCGCCGGCAGGCCCGTCGCAACGACCGCTTCACCCTCTTCGCGTTGGAGGCCGCCCGGCAGGCGGTGGGCGACGCCGGTCTGCAGTTCGAGGGAGAGGATGGACGGGAGGTCGGCGTGCTCATCGGCAGCGCCATCGGCGGCATCCTCACTCTGCTGGAGAACTATGATGTCCTCCAGACGTCCGGCCCGCGCCGCGTGAGCCCCTTCATGGTGCCGATGATGATGCCCAATGCTGCCTCTGCGGCTGTCGCCATCACCTACGGTCTGCGAGGCCCCAATCTCTGTGTGGCATCCGCATGTGCCACGGGCTCTCACGCCATCGGGGAGGCGGCGGAGGTGATCCGGCGAGGGCACGCGGAGGTGATGATCTGCGGCGGCAGCGATGCGGTCATCGCTTCTCTCTCCCTCTCTGCCTTCAAGAATATGGGGGCCGTCTCCACCCGCAACGACGAGCCCGAGCGAGCCAGCCGTCCCTTCGACGCCGGGCGGGACGGGTTCGTGATGGGGGAGGGGGCCGGTGTGCTGGTGTTGGAGAGCCTGGAGCACGCCCGGCAGCGCGGCGCCCGCATCTATTGTGAACTGGTCGGCTATGGGGCCACTGCCGACGCCTATCACATCACCGCGCCGGAGGAGACGGGGCAGGGAGCGGCGTGGGCGATGGAACGGGCGCTTCACAGCGCGGGCCTGGCCCCCGAGGAGGTGGACTACATCAACGCCCACGGCACCAGCACCCCCCTCAACGACCGGATCGAGACGTTGGCCATCCGCACGGTCTTTGGCTCCCACGCCGACCGGCTGGCCGTCAGTTCCACAAAATCTATGATCGGCCACCTGATGGGCGCGGCGGGCGCGGTCGAGGCCATCGTTTGCATCAAGAGCCTGGAGAGTGGCTGGGTCCATCCGACCATCAACTACGAGACCCCCGACCCGGAGTGCGACCTGGACTATGTGCCCAACCAGGCGCGACGGTTAGAGTCCCGGGTGGTACTCTCCAATTCGTTCGGCTTCGGCGGTCACAACGGGTGCCTGATCTTCCGCCGCTGGGAGGAAACCACGTGAATGCCCATGCCCACGTCATCGGCTGGGGAAAGTACGTCCCGCGGCGGGTGCTGACGAATGACGATCTCTCGCGCATGGTGGATACCTCCGACGAGTGGATCCGCACGCGGACCGGCATTCGCGAGCGGCATCTCGCCGAGGACGGCGAGACGACGAGTAGCATGGCGGTCCAGGCCGGCCAGCAGGCGCTCGAGGTGGCGGGGCTCAGCCCGACGCAACTCGACCTGATCGTCGTCGCTACCGTCACGCCCGACTACCTCTTCCCTGCCACCGCCTGCCTGGTCCAGGACGCGCTGGGGGCCACCGGCGCTGTGGCCTTCGATCTCTCTGCGGGCTGCTCTGGCTTCGTCTATGGCCTCAGCGTCGCCGCACACCTGCTGTCCGCTGGAGTCTACCAGACGGCGCTGGTGATCGGCGCGGAGACCCTTTCCCGGATCACCGACTGGACCGACCGGGACACATGTGTCCTGTTCGGCGACGGGGCCGGGGCGGTGGTCCTGCAGGCGGGCGAGAGTGAGGGCGGGGTGCTCGCCACGGTCCTGGGCGCCGATGGCTCTGGAGGGGACCTTTTGCGGGTGCCGGCCGGGGGGAGCCGTATGCCAGCCTCGCATCGAACCGTGGCAGAGAGGTTGCACTTTATCCAGATGAAGGGCCGAGAGGTCTTCCGCTTCGCTGTGCAGGCCATACCCGCCGCCACGCGAGAGGTGCTGGAGGAGGCCGAGCTCTCGCTGGCCGATGTGGACTTGCTAATCCCCCATCAGGCCAACCAGCGCATCATCAAGGCGGCGGCCCGGGCGCTGGGCCTGCCCCCGGAGGGGGTCTACAGCAACCTGGAGCGGTACGGCAACACCTCCGCCGCCTCCATCCCCATCGCCCTGAGCGAGGCAGCGGAGGAGGGTCGCATCCAACCGGGCGACCTGGTGGTCTGCGTAGGCTTCGGCGCAGGGCTGACGTGGGGCGCGGCGGCCATCCGCTGGACCCGCCCGCAGCCTGCGCCAGCCCCAGGTTGGCGGCGGGTCTTGCGCCGGCTGCACTATGACCTGGCGGTGCTCCGCTCCTGGCTGCGGCGGCTGCTGCGGTGGCTGGCCGCTCTCTGGACGCGGGATGTCCCGGACGATGGCCGTTCGAGGGAAGGATGACGCGGCGGGACGCCGGGACAGCGCTGGCGCGCCTGGAGGAGATGGAAGCCCAGGCGCGCCAGGGGGGTGGTCCTGAACGGCTCCAGCGGCAGCACGCCCGGGGCAAGATGAGCGCGCGGGAGCGACTGGAAGTGCTGCTCGACCCCGGCTCCTTCTTCGAACTGGACGCCTTCGCCACCCATCGGGCGACAGAGTTTGGCCTGGACGGACAGAAGCGGCTGGGAGATGGGGTGGTCACCGGCTGGGGGCAGATAGACGGGCGGCTCGTCTACGTCTTTGCCCAGGACTTTACCGTGTTGGGTGGATCGGTGGGAGAGGCCCACGGGCGCAAGATCTGCAAGGTGCTCGACCTGGCGCTGGAGAACGGGGCGCCGGTGATCGGGCTCAACGACTCGGGCGGGGCGCGCATCCAGGAGGGGGTGGACGCGCTGGCGGCCTACGGCGAGATCTTTTACCGCAACACGCTGGCCTCTGGGGTGATCCCCCAGATCTCGGTCATTATGGGACCCTGCGCTGGTGGGGCGGTCTACTCGCCGGCCCTCACCGACTTCACGGTGATGGTCGAGGGCACTGCGCGGATGTTCATCACTGGCCCGGACGTGGTCCACGCCGTGACGCACGAGGAGGTTACCGCCGAGGAACTGGGCGGGGCAGAGGTCCACTATCGCCGTAGTGGCGTGGCCCACTTCACCGCCGGGGACGACGCCGAGGCGCTGACCCTGGTGCGGCGACTCCTATCCTATCTGCCTGCCAACAACGCCGAGGACCCGCCCTACTTGCCGCCCACCGACCCGCCGGACAGGGTCGACGAGACGTTGGACCAGTTGATACCGGACGACCCAGTCCAGGGGTACGATATGCGGGAAGTGATTCACTCTGTGGTGGACGATGGCGAGTTCCTGGCGGTGCAGGCAGATTTCGCACCCAACCTGATCGTGGGCTTTGCGCGGCTGGGGGGGTACGTGGTGGGCGTGGTGGCTCAGCAGCCGGCGGTGCTGGCGGGCGTACTGGACATGGACGCGGCGGACAAGGGGGCCAGGTTCATTCGCTTCTGTGACTGCTTCAACGTTCCCCTGGTCACCTTCGCCGACACACCCGGCTTCCTGCCCGGTGTGGCGCAGGAGCACAGCGGCATCATCCGCCACGGAGCAAAGATGATCTACGCCTACGCCGAGGCCACGGTGCCCAAGCTCTCTGTCATCACCCGTAAGGCCTACGGCGGCGCCTACATCGTCATGAGCTCCAAGCACCTGCGGGGAGACGTGTGTCTGGCGTGGCCTGCCGCCGAAATCGCCGTGATGGGGCCGGAGGGGGCGGTGAACGTCGTCTTTCGCCAGGAGCTGGCCCAGGCGGAGGACCCGCAGGCGACGCGGGAGCAGTTGGTGCAGGAGTACCGGGAGCGGTTCGCCAATCCCTACGTCGCCGCCGCGCGGGGATACCTGGATGGCGTGATCCGTCCGGCTCAAACCCGCCCCTGTCTGGTTCACGCTCTCCAGATGCTACAGGATAAGCGGGTACAGCGGCCGCCGCGCAAACACGGCAACATTCCGTTGTGAATGACGAATGATCAGCAAGGTGTTGGTAGCCAATCGGGGGGAGGTCGCGGTTCGGGTGCTGCGTACCTGCCGGGAACTGGGGTTCGAGACGGTGGCGGTCTTTGCCGAGGCAGACCGGGAGGCGCCCCACGTCCGCTACGCCGACGAGGCCCACTGCATCGGCCCGCCGCCGGCCCGTGAGAGTTACCTGCGCGGGGAGCGTATCATTCAAGTGGCGCTGGAATCGCGCGCGCAGGCCGTCCACCCAGGCTACGGTTTCCTGGCCGAGTCGCCGGCCTTTGCCCGGGCCTGCGCCGAAGCGGGACTGATCTTTGTCGGGCCACGTCCGGAGACGCTGGAACTGGTGGGAGACAAGCCTGCGGCCCGTCGGCTGGCGCGACGGCTCCGTCTCCCCCTCGTCCCTGGCACCGACCATGCCCTGGACGATGCGGACCTGCTGTCCAGCGCCGAGCGGATCGGCTACCCGCTGCTGGTCAAGGCCGCGGCGGGCGGCGGGGGGATGGGCATCCGCGTGGTCCGCTCCCGAGCGGAGCTGGAGGCTGCCATCCCCCTGGCAAGGCGGGAGGCCCAGGCCGCCTTCGGCGACGGGTCTCTGTACCTGGAACGGTTGATTGAGAAGACCCGCCACATCGAAGTCCAACTGCTGGCCGACGGTCACGGCCACGCCATTCACCTGGGGGAGCGAGAGTGCTCCATCCAGCGGCGGCACCAGAAATTGATTGAGGAGGCCCCCTCGCGGGCCCTGGACCCCGCGCAGCGGCGGCGCATCTGCCGGGCAGCCGTGCGGGTCGCGCAGGCCGTCGGGTACGTGGGGGCCGGGACGGTAGAGTTCCTGCTCGACCCGAAGGGGAATTTTTACTTCCTGGAGGTCAATCCACGCCTGCAGGTGGAGCATACCGTCACCGAGGCGGTCACCGGGGTCGACATCGTCAAGGAGCAACTGCGGATCGCGGCGGGGCGAGAACTGCAGTATGTCCAGAAGGACGTCCGACCGCGGGGATGGGCGTTGGAGTGCCGCATCCTGGCGGAGGACCCCTTCCGGGGTTTTGCCCCCTGCGTGGGCCACATCTCTCGCCTGCGTGAGCCGGGCGGCCCAGGCATCCGTGTGGATAGCGGGATCTGTGAGGGGCTGGCGATCACGCCCTACTACGATTCCCTGCTGGCAAAACTGGTGGTCTGGGGGGAGACGCGGGGAGTGGCGATCGTGCGTATGCGGCGGGCGCTGGAGGAGTATCAGATCTTGGGCGTCACTACCAATCTGGACCTGCACCGGGCGCTCCTGGACAGCCACCGTTTCTTTGGCGGGCAGTTCCACACCCGGTTTCTGGAAGAGGTGTTCGTGCCGGCGGGGCCGGCAGGGCCGCCGGAGCCGGAGGACGAGGGCTACCTGGCGGCGGCGCTGACGGCAGTGCTGTTGGACTGGCGCAGGCGGGCGGGCAGCCGTGCCAGAGAAGGGGGAACTGCCAGCCGGTGGAAGATGCTGGGCCGGTGGGAACTGCAGCGGGGGAGGTGAACGGTGAAATACCAGGTCGTCGTCGAGGGGCGTACCTTCGAGATTGAGGTCGGGCCGGGCGGGCGGGTGTGGGTGGACCGGCGGCCGCTCAGTGTGGACCTGGGACGCATAGACGGGCTACACTTCTCGCTGTTGGTAGACCATCGCTCCTACGAGACACACGTGGAGATGAAGGAGGCCGGAGAATGCCATGTCGTGGTGGCGGGGCGGTCCTATCGGGCATGCCTGCGGGAGAAGCATCGCCCCGCCACAAGGACGGTCCACTGCCATCGGGAGGATGGGCCGGTGGAGATCTCCGCTCCCCTGCCGGGATTGCTGGTGGAGGTGCGAGTGGCGGAGGGGCAGCGGGTGGGGGAGGGAGAAGTGGTGGCGGTGCTGGAGTCCATGAAGATGCACCTGGAGCTCCGTGCGCCCCGGCCTGGGGTGGTGCGCGCCCTCCGCACCGCTGTCGGCCAAGAGATGGCCCAGGGGGACACCCTGGCGGTCATCAACGGTTTGACTTCCCCTTTGGGTTCGCCTGTCACTTCCGGTTCGAGAAACACTGAATAGGACAGACACGGAGATTCGCCTGTCTTTCTTCTAGCGGGAAGGGTGCCCTGCCGGCCATGCGTTGGCGGGGCACCCTTTCTCATACCCGCCAAACGGCGGGGGGAAAAACACGCCAAATCCCTCTGGTCGCCACGCGACTGCTGTGGTACGATGGTGATACAACAGTCAGGAGGTCAGAGATGATGGGATTCGGTTTACTCGGGATGTTGCTCTTCTGGACCGTTCTGCTCGTTTTCCTGGTCGGGGGCGCGATCCTGGTGTTCCGCCAGGCAACCGGCACGCGCTTACTGGGCGACCAGCGCCAGCCGACGGCGCGCCAGGTGCTGGTCGGGCGGTTCGCCCGGGGGGAGATCAGCCCGGAAGAGTACGAGGCAATTCGTGCACAGATTGAGCGGTAAGGAGGAAGTGAGATGGGATTCTGCTGTAATGGCTTCGGTTGGGGTGGCTGGGGGGCCTGGGGTAGCCTGGGGACCGTCGGCCTGATCCTGAACGTCGTGTTTTTCGTGGGCCTGCTAGCCGTGTTGGGGTTGGGGGCCGCCTGGCTGATCCGGCAACTCGGCCGCCGGCCTGCAGCCCCGCAAGCAGGGGTAGACCCGATAGAGATTGCCCGGCGGCGGCTGGCGGCGGGAGAGATCACCACTGCTGAATTTGGGGAAATCCGTGATCGACTTCAGAGTTGAAGTCGGCATTCCATGTTGGTGAAAGCGCGGCCGCGACGAACACTTGAGAACGTGCTGTATCCGTGGTTCGTCTCACTGTCGCTCGGTGAGCTGTCGTGGTACAATATGGCCGAGTCGGCCTGAGTCTGAATCTTACGCTCTTCCTGGGCGTGCTTGGATTCGTGACCGGCTTCAACAGCGAAGCCGGTCATGTCCTTGGACACCGGAGATGTTGAAGTGAGCCAACCGACCCCAGAATCCGTCGAGCTGCGCGTGCAGAACCTGGATTGCGACCACGACGCGGACGCCATCCGGCGTGGTCTCCAGGGTTTTCCCGGCCTCGTCGGGCTGCAGGTGTATTCCAGGTCGGCCAAGGTACGGTTGGCGTTTGACCCTGACGCCACGAACGTCGAGGCACTCCGGCGCAAGCTGGAACAGCTAGGCTTCCCCGCCCAGGACGGCCGGGAGACAGCCGGGCCGCCGGCCCCCTGGCGCAACCCAAAAGTGCTGGCGTCGGTGGCCTCGGGACTGCTCCTGCTCGCCGGCTGGCTCATCGGGCGGGTTGGCGCGCCAGCGCTCATATCGATGGTCATCTACGTTCTGGCCATCCTCATCGGCGGCTACTTTTTCGGGCGCGAGGCTGTCGAGGAGCTGCTCTTTGAGCGCGAGGTTGGCATCGAGTTGCTGATGAGCATCGCCGCCGTAGTCGCGGCGCTGATGGGCCAGGCGGCCGAGGGAGCGATGCTCGTCTTTCTCTACTCCATCTCCGAGGCGGCCGAGGGCTATACCGAGGAGAAGACGCGCGCGGCCATCAAGGCTCTGATGAGCCTGGTACCCAGGGTGGCGCTGGTGCGTCGCAACGGTCGGGAGGAGGAGATTCCGGTCGAAGAGCTTTTGGTCGGCGACCTCTTCATCGTCAGGCCCGGCCAGACGGTGGCCACCGATGGCGTCGTGACCGAGGGGCGGTCCACCGTGGATCAGTCGCCGGTGACCGGCGAATCCATCCCCGTGGAGAAGGCGCAGGGCGATCCGGTCTTTGCTGGCAGCATCAACCAGGAGGGGGCACTCGACGTCCGTGCGACGAAAACCGCCGCCGACAACACCATCAGCCGCATCATCCAGATGGTCGAAGAGGCCCAGGAGCGCAAGGGGCACAGCCAGCGCTTCATCGAGCGCTTCGGCGCGCGCTACAGCCCGGCGGTGCTCTTCATCGGCATCCTCATCGCCATCGTGCCGCCGTTGCTCCTGGGCGCGGTGTGGAGTACCTGGATCACCCGTGCCACGATATTCATCGTCGCCGCGGCACCCTGTGCGCTGGTGATCTCCATCCCGGTTACCCTCGTCGCTACCCTGGGGACCGCCGCCCGGCAGGGCGTGCTCATCAAGGGCGGGATAACCGTCGAGGAACTGGCGCGGGTGCAGGTGGTCGCCGTGGACAAGACCGGGACGCTGACGCGCGGCGAACCGGCAGTAACAGACGTGATCGACCGCTGTCCGGAGGAAGGCGGGCCGTCGGCGGCAGACGAGATACTGGCGCTGGCGGCGGCGGTGGAGAGTCGGAGCGAGCATCCGCTGGCGCGGGCGGTCGTGCGGGCGGCGGAGGCGCATGGATTGGTAATGTCTACCGTGAGCGGCTTTCGTGGCCTCACGAGCGGCTTTCGTGCCCTCACGGGGGCCGGAGCCGCTGGCCGGGTGGATGGGCGCCCCATTGTCGTGGGCAGCCCTGGCCTGTTCTCCGAGTCCCTGGTGACCGACAGTCACCTGCGCCAGGAGGTCGAACGGCTCCAGCGCGAGGGCAAGACGGTGGTTCTGGTGGGGACCGAAGTGGAGGCTGGACGGCCTCAGTCGGTCGCCATCCTGGGCCTGATCGCCATGCGTGACACTATCCGGCCGAACGCCCGCAGGGCGATTGACGCCCTGCACGCGGCGGGAGTGCAGAACGTGGTGATGTTGACCGGCGACAACGAGCGCACAGCGCAGGCCATCGCCAGGGAGCTTGGCATCGACGAGGTCTATGCGGGCCTGAAACCAGAAGACAAGGTGTCGCGGGTCCAGGAACTGGCCGCTCGTTACGGTCACGTGGCCATGGTTGGCGATGGGGTGAACGACGCGCCCGCGCTGGCCGAGGCCACGGTCGGCGTGGCCATGGGGGCCGCCGGCACCGACGTGGCGCTGGAGACGGCTGACGTGGCGCTGATGGCCGATGACCTGGAGAAGCTGGCCTACGCGCTGCGGTTGGCCCGGCGCAGCCGGTCGGTCGTCCGGCAGAACCTGGCGCTGTCGGCGCTGGTTGTCGGTGCGCTGGCCATTGGGGCGGTGGCGGGCCTCTTCACCCTGCCCGTCGCCGTGCTGGGCCACGAGATCAGCGAGTTCGTCGTCATCGGCAGCGGGTTACGTATGCTGCGCGGCTAGAATTCAAAACTGTCTCCGTCCCGCCAGATGGCGGGGGCGGAAGGGTGTTCTTCTTCGAAGGTGATGACCGATCGCTGCACATTCCAAGGCGCTAGCCAGGATTGGCCAGAGCTCTGAAATCGTTGTCCGTTCTCACCCCCGCCCACGCTGATTGCTTGAAAACGGTAGGGCCTTGGTGTATACTGTACACATGTTGGCCTGTAGGCGATCTTCCCGGAAACCAGGAGGTGGGGATATGAAGAAATGCTTCGGATTCTTCGTGCCATTTCTGCTGCTTGCAGCTTGCGTCCCGCGCTCAGCGCAGATGGGACAAGGCGGCACCGCGTGGGGTCAGGGGGCCTTCGACTCCAACGGCGAGCGCATCTATTTCACTGCCACGAGTGAGCGCGGAGGGCGCATCACCTATGCCGGCGGGCCGGGCATGGGGGGTATGATGATGGGCGGCACTCTGGCCTGTGCCTCGTGCCACGGCCCGACCGGACGGGGTGGTCAGCATGTCATGCAGATGCAGGTGATGGACGCTCCGGACATCCGTTGGCCGGCACTGGTCGGTGAGGCTGGCGAAGGCCACGGGGGTGAAGAAGAGCACGAGGGTCATGCGGCCGACTATGACTTCGATACGTTTCGGTTGGCTGTTGTAGAGGGCAAACACCCGGACGGTGAACCGCTGAACGCCGATATGCCGCGTTGGACGATGAACAAGCAAGATCTGAGCGACCTGCTGGACTACCTCAAAAGCCTGCCCTAGACCTCGTGCTCTCATCCTCTGACATAGTTGAGATTCAGAATGATTTACACACATCCCCATCAAGTTTTCTCCATCCCCGCCGGATGGCGGGGGAACAGACAGGCCATGTCCCTCTGGTTGCCAGGCGGTTTCCGCTGTACAATGGGGAAAAGGCAGGGAGAGATGATGCGATGACAGAGAATCATTCGCACACGATGCACGATCACTCAAATCACAACGTGGCTCACGCCGCTCACACGAATCAGGAGCAGGATGCTCCTGCCCTCGGCAGTCACGACGCCGTGCATAGCACGCACACGGGCCACGTACCTGCGCACGACGCTCACGCGGCGCACAAACAGCACGCGCCCGCCCACGCCGCTCACGGCTCTGGGCACGGTGCCCACGTCGACCACACCGGGCACGAGGAAATGTTCCGCAAGCGCTTTTGGGCCAACCTGGTGCTCACCATCCCGGTGCTGCTCTTCAGCCCGATGTTGCAGGAGTGGTTGGGCTTCAAGAGCCCAGAGTTCCCGGGTAGCCAGTGGATCGGCCCCGTTTTCGCGTTTGCGATCTTTTTCTACGGCGGCCTGCCCTTCCTGCGGATGGCCGTGCCGGAGGTGCGTAGCCGCAGGCCCGGCATGATGACGCTCATCTCGCTGGCTATCTCCGTCGCCTTCGTGTACAGCGTCTTTGCGCTCTTCGTCTCCCCCGGCAGCGGCTTCTTCTGGGAGATGGCGACGCTGATCGACGTGATGCTGCTCGGCCACTGGATCGAGATGCGCAGTGTGCGCCAGGCGTCGGGCGCGCTGAACGAGCTGGTCAGGTTGATGCCCGACACCGCCGAGCGCATCCTCCCCAGCGGCGGGACCGAGCAAGTACCGGTGAGCGCGCTCCAGAACGGTGACCTGGTGCTGGTCCGTCCGGGGGCCAGCGTCCCCGCCGACGGCGTGGTGGAGGAGGGGCGGTCCGACGTCAACGAGGCGATGATCACCGGCGAGTCCAGGCCCGTGTCGAAGGAACCCGGCGCTCAGGTGATCGGTGGCACGATCAACGGCGACCCTTCGGCAAGCTCAGGGCATGCTCTGCGGGTGCGGGTCACAGCCACCGGCGACGAAACCGCACTGGCGGGCATCATGCGGTTGGTCGAGCAAGCGCAGCAGTCCAAATCCAACACCCAGATCCTGGCGGACAAGGCCGCCGGATGGCTGTTCTACATCGCGCTGGGGGTCGCGGCGGTCACCGCCGTGGCGTGGGTGGAGGCTGTGGGGTTCAACCTGGACGTGCTGGAGCGGGTCGTGACGGTGCTGGTGATCGCCTGCCCGCACGCGCTGGGCCTGGCGGTCCCGCTGGTGGTGGCCATCAGCACCTCGATGGGGGCCTCTAGCGGCATCCTGGTGCGCGACCGGCTGGCGCTGGAGGCGGCCCGCGAGATCGATACCGTCATCTTTGACAAGACCGGCACGCTGACCGAAGGGGAGTTCGGTGTGGTCGATATGGCGACGGTCGAGGGCTGGGACGACGACCGGGCGCTGGCGCTGGCGCTGGCCATCGAGGGTGACTCCGAGCACCTGATCGCGCGGGGCATCCGCCGCAGGGCCGAGGAGCGGGGTGTGACCCCGCCGCCGGTCGGCGACTTTGAGGCCATCAAGGGGCGCGGCATCCGCGCCACGCGCGACGGCCGCGCGGTCTACGTCGGCGGTCCCCGGCTGCTGGAGATGCTGGCGCTCGATCTGCCCGACAATCTCGCTCGCTTTACCGATGGCGCAGGCCAGAAGGGACAGTCGGCCGTCTACCTGGTGGATGAACGGCAGGTCGTCGCTGCCTTCGCGTTGGCCGACGTCGTCCGGCCCGAGAGCCGGCAGGCGGTGCGGCGGCTGCAGGAGATGGGCGTCGAGGTCGCCATGCTCACCGGCGATAGTTCCGCGGTCGCGGGGGCGGTCGCGGACGAGCTGAACATCGGCACGGTCTTTGCCGAGGTGCTGCCGGAGCACAAGGACCAGAAGGTAGCCGAGCTACAGGGCCAGGGCAAGCGGGTGGCCATGGTCGGCGATGGCGTGAACGACGCCCCGGCGCTGACGCGCGCCGACGTGGGCATCGCCATCGGCAGCGGCACTGATGTGGCCATCGAGTCGGCAGGCATCATCCTGGTGCAAAGTAACCCCTTGGACGTGGTCAAGATCTTTGAGCTGAGCCGGGCGACGTACAAGAAGATGATCCAGAACCTGATCTGGGCCACGGGGTACAACGTCGTCGCGCTGCCGCTGGCTGCGGGTGCGCTGGCTTCGATGGGGATATTGCTCTCGCCGGCCATGGGCGCGCTCTTGATGTCCCTGAGCACGGTCATCGTTGCCATCAACGCACAACTGCTGCGCCGGGCGGATTTGAGCGGATAATGGAAAAAGGCCAGCGCGAGGGGTAGACCTGGGTAGATGAGGGCGGTGTATTGATGAACCAAAAGAACCAAAAACGCAAAGGGAGCAAGCCAATGGATACCACGACTCTGGTTCTGGCCGCCGTTGCAGTTGTTCTGCTGGCCGTTGCCTTCTGGCGGGGGCGAGACCTCCCGCTGGCCGGGCTGCTGGCTGCCGGGCGCTCGCTGTGGCGCAACCTGCCCGTGTTGTTGCTGGGCTTTGTCATGGCCGGTCTGGCGCAGGTGCTCATCCCCAGGGACCTGATCACCCGTTGGCTGGGTGCTGGGTCGGGCTTCAAGGGTATTCTGATCGGCTGTGTGGCCGGCGGGCTCGTGCCCGGCGCCCCGTATGCCACCTTCCCCCTCGTGGCCACGCTCTACCAGGCTGGTGCCAGCCTGGGCGCGGTGACGGGCTTCATCTCTGCCTGGGCGCTGTGGTCGGTCTCGCGCCTGCCCCTGGAGATCGCGCTGATTGACTCCAAGCCGGCCCTCGTCCGCTACGCCGTGACCTTTTTCGTGCCGCCCATTGCCGGGCTGTTGGCCGAGGCCGTCGCACGGTTTCTGTGAAGGATGGAGAGGCACTGCCATGACCCAACGGATTCGCATCGTCCTGGCCGATGACCACGTGATGGTCCGCCAGGGCATTCGCCAGTTCCTGGAAGAGGCGGGTGACGTCGAGGTGGTCGCCGAGGCGGGGGACGGCGCAGAGGCGGTGCGCGCTGTGGAGGCTCATCAGCCCGACGTGGCGGTGCTGGACATCCGCATGCCGGGGGTGACCGGGGTGGAGGCGACGCGACAGATCAAAGCGCGATTCCCCCAGGTGCGCGTCCTCGTCCTCACTGCCTATGACGACGATCCCTACGTCTTCGCCCTCCTCCAGGCCGGGGCCGACGGCTACGTGCTCAAGACTGCCAGTGGCGACGAACTGGTGCGCGCCGTGCGTACCGTCCACGGAGGGCGTACCGCTCTCAGCCCAGAGATCGCCGCCAAGGTCGTGCGGCAGGCGACGAGCGGCCGCCCGGAGGGGGCCGCTGACCAGGTGGAGCCCCTCACGGACAGGGAAATCGAGGTCCTCCGCCTGGCGGCGCGAGGGCTGACCAACCGGGCCATCGGGCACGAGCTGGGGATCAGCCATCGCACCGTCCAGGGCCACCTGGCAAACATCTACGGCAAGATGGGGGTGAACAGCCGTACCGAGGCGGTCACCGAGGCGCTGCGGCGCGGCTGGATCATCATTGGATAGGGGGTTGTCCTTGCGTCGTTGGCTCCGCAGCTTGCACGCCCAGCTCTTTCTGTGGGCGGTGCTGCCGGTTACTTTTGTCCTCATCGCCCTGGCTTTCACGGGCGTCTACGCCCACCAGCGGGCGATGCGCGACTTTGTGGCCGAGCGAGACCTGGCCCTGGCCCGCCTGACCGCCCGGATAGTGGAGGACGGATTGGCTCACGGTGTGATCGGCGCTGACGGAAGCGAGCTGGCGACGTGGATGCTGCCGCTCGTCGGTGGACAGCCAGAGGCGGCCACGCTGTTCGTCGTCGATGGGAAGGGCCGGGTGCTGGCCCATCCTGGCCCGCAGCGAGTGGGGGCCGACCTGGCTGGCCAACCCGGCATGGCAGAAGCACTCCGTCAGCGCCCGTCGCCAGGATCGGCCGGGTCAGCCATCGTGCCCGGCGGGGCGGAGGGGCCGGTCCTGGTCGCCTTCACTCCCGTCGGCGGGACCGACTGGGTGGTGTTGGTCCAGGAGCCGGTACAGGGGCTCATCGGCCCCATCCTGCGCCTCTCCAGCCTGGCGCCCATCGTCGCCGCCGGGGCCGGCATTCTCTCCTTGCTGGTCCTCACCTTCGGCTGGCGCACCATCGTCCGTCCACTGCAGGGACTGTCCCGGGCGGCGGAGCAGGTCTCCTGGGGCGACTACTCCGCCATCTCCATCGGCCCGTCTGCGGGCCGTCCCGTCGGCGGCGTGCAGGAGGTGCGGGACCTGCACCAGGCATTGGCGGAGATGGTGGAGCGGATTCAGGGCTACGAGGCCGGGATGCGGGACTATCTGGGTGCGGTGACGCGGGGGCAGGAGGCGGAGCGGGCCCGGCTGGCCCGGGAACTGCACGACGGCCCGGTCCAACAACTCATCGCCTTGGGGCAACGGGCGGAGATGGCCCAGCGCCTGGTGGAACGGGGCGAGAGCGAGCGGGCCCAGGCGCTCCTGGAGGAATTGCGTGGCTCTGAATTGGAGACGGTAGAAGAACTGCGCCGCATCATCGGTGCGCTGCGGCCCGTCTACCTGGAAGACCTGGGCTTCCTGCCCGCGCTGGAGATGCTGGTGCAGGAGGCTGCCGGCCGGACCACTGCCCGTGTTGGGCTGGAGAAGGAGGGCCCGGTGCGCCGGTTTGGCCCGGAGGTGGAACTGGCCGCTTACCGCATCGCCCAGGCGGCGCTGAACAACGCCATCCAGCACGCCCAGGCCCAGCATATCGTCGTCCGTGTCCACAGCGACTCTGAGGCTCTCTCTCTTTCGGTCACCGACGACGGCGTGGGCTTTGAGCTTCCTTCAAGGCCGGACGTCCTGACCCAGGCCGGTCACTTTGGCCTGGTGGGGATGCAGGAGCGAGCCACTCGCCTGGGCGGTTCACTCCAGATTCACGCCAGCCCGGGAGAGGGCACTCAGATCACCATCCACTTGCCTGATCGGCCCGCCACCACGTAGACCGTTTCCCTCTCGCCAATCCCCGCTTCATCGGAAGTATGAGAGAATTCCCATAGAGCTTTCATCGTCCCCTAATCTGACCGGGGTATGATAGTCTCAGAACAACGGAAAACAGTTCCCGTCGTTCGAGACTAGAACAGAAAGGAGATGATAGAACATGAAAAAGTGGCTGATCGGCAGCAGAATCGTTGGAGTGTCGGTGGTAGCCCTGTTAGTGGGCAGTCTCGCGATGACCGCCCTCGCCCAGGGGCCGACTCCCCAAGACCAAGACGGGCAGTTTCCCAGCTACAGCTCTTCGATTCGCGTTGATGATGCCCAGTACGAGGGCGTGAGCGAGGCGGACGAGGCGGTGGCGCTGGCCGGCCTGGCGACCATCACGCCGGAAGAGGCCAAAGACGCGGCGTTGGCGGCCAATCCGGGCGCGACTGTCGTCAAGGTGGAACTGGACAACGAGAACGGCGCACTGGTCTACAGCGTCGAACTGGGCAACGGCCTGGACGTGAAGGTGGACGCGGGCAACGCGGCGGTGCTTCACACCGACAGCGGCGGCGACTACGAAGGTTAATCCGCTGCTCCAAACGAGAGGTCGTCGGATCGATCCGACGCCCTCTTTTCGTTTGCCGCGTGATTCGGTTTTTCTATTCTTCTGTTCTCTAGCTCATGAGAGCATTCTCATCCCCGCTTAATCCTGGTCTCACAAAGCCGAGTTATCATGTACGAGAAAAGCCCACGGTGAGGCTAAAACAATCACCTGATCTGGCATAAGGAGATCAACCATGACACGAAATGCCTGGTTCTTACTGGCTTTGGTAGCCATCCTTGGTCTGGGCCTGACTGTCTACGGCAGGAGTACCCCTGGTGGTGCAATTCCTGTTCTGTCTGCCGCACCGGCCGTGGAAGAGATCAGTCTCATTGACCTGACACAGGTGCGACCGTCTGTTACGGTAGCGACGCCCACGATCGAACCGATAGCCACCGTTACGCCTACAGCTACAATCGAACTCACGCCCGTGGTCGAGTCTATCGATCGATTGGTTTTCGCCGTCGTCGGCGACAGTCGCCGCGACACCAAGCTGTACACGGAGTTGTTGGATAAGGTCGTAGAGGATGGCAATATGTTTCTAGTCAATACCGGCGACCTGGTCGAGCGCGGGACGCAAGAGAATTTTGTGACTTTTCAACAGTTGATGGCCGATTTCCCGCTGCCTTTTTATCCCGTCCCCGGCAACCACGACGTGGGCACAGGCGGCTCTTTGATGAATTTCTTGGCCTTCAGCGGCGCGCCTGCGCCCCACTATTCGTTTGACGTAGGAGCGGCGCATTTCACAATGGCGAACAGCGCGTCGGGGCATCTGCGCCGGGAAGAGCTAGACTGGATTGACCGAGACCTGGCGGCGACCGAGCGTCCGGTCAAATTCGTCTTTTTGCATCACCCGCCCTTTGACCCTGACGGCACGGACCACATCTTGCAGTCGGGCAACGATGCGTTCATGGCGCTGATGCAAAAACATGGCGTGGCTTACGTGTTTGCCGGACACATCCACGCTTATAGCCAAGCTGTGTCGAACGGGACAATGTACGTCATCTCTGGTGGGGGCGGAGCGCCACTCTATTACAAGGATCATCCCACTGTTTTCTACCACTATATTCAGGTAACGGTGGATGGCAGCCAGGTACGAACCGAGGTGGTCGAAGTAGTACCCTGATTATGAGAAAACTCTCATAGAACTCTCATTATCCCTTAATCTGGCCAGCGTATGATAGGCTCAGAACAACGGGACTCCCCCGTCGTTCGAGACCATCAAGTATAGGAGGTGACAAGCTATGAGAAAGTGGTTGATCAGTGGTGGAGTCGTCGGTGCGCTGGCAGTGGTCCTGCTGGTGGGTAGTCTCGTGGTAGGTGCCTTTGCCCAGAGCCCCACGCCCCCCGCGCCGCGCCAGGCCACCATCACGCCGGAAGAGGCCGAGGCCGCAGCATTGGCGGCTAACCCTGGCGCTACCGTTATCGATGTGGAGCTGGAAAACGAGAACGGTGCGCTGGTCTACGAGGTCGAGTTGGACAACGGCCTGGAAGTGATGGTGGACGCCAGCGACGGCGCCATCCTTGGCACGGAGCAGGAGAACGCTGACGAGGCTGCTGACGACGCAGACGACATCCAGGATGAAGTCGAGAGCGAAGCCGAAGATGCTGACGACGAAGCTGGTGACCTGGATGACGTCCAGGAAGACTTTGACAGCCAGGTCGATGATACGCTGGAGCAGTAAAGTCGACTGGTCGCCACAAGCAATCGCTTCCAAGTATCCTAGGGCCGGCATCCAGCCGGCTCTAGCCTTGTTACGGTTTAGTTGAGCGGAATAGACTTTGGAAGTCTTGGAAGCGCTTCCCGTAGCGATTTCTGATGGTGTATCGGTCTCGCTTTGCTCCCCTAACACTGGACGGCAGACTTCCGAAGTCTTACATCCAGTGCGTTACTGATCTCTTTATCCAACCAGATGGGGTGCGTGAGCCGGGTCTTAAAGGGAACCGTAGGGGAGAAGAATCGTTTTGACTCGGCAACCGCGTGAGATGAGAGAACTCTCATGCTCGGTTCATCTTGTTCTCATGGAACTGTACTATATTTCTTAACGACTACAGCCCGCAATCATGCGGTTAGAAAAGGAGAAAAAAGATTATGAAAACCATTCAAGCTTTTGTACAAAAGATCAGAACCATACTTACCATGCCTCGGAGCCACCGAGTTGGCCTCCTGGCGGTGGCCCTCATCGTCGGCATCCTCTTGGTCGCCTGCGGCACTGGTTCGCAGACACCCACTCAATCTAGCGCCACTGCGGGCCAAAGCGACAATGCAGGCCAGAATGGACAGCGGGGCGACGCAGAGTTCGGTCTCACCGAAGAAGAGATTACACGGCGCGTTGACGCCGTAGAGTCGCTGATCGCCACCTGCATGCGTGACGCCGGGTTCGAGTACATCCCTGTCGATTACGCCACGGCCCGCGCCGCGATGGACAGCAATAGCAAGCCTTCTGGACTCAATGCGGGTGAATTTCGCGCCCAGTTTGGGTACGGCACTACGACGCTGTTCGCAGTCGCCGACAGCCAGGCTACCATGGGCGCGGGTGAACAGAACATTCGCATCCGTAACAGCCTGTCTCCCGCCGATCGCGTCGCCTACAACCGCGCTCTCTACGGCGAGAACCCGACTGCGACCTTCGTGGTTGCGCTCGACGATGAGAACTTTTCGCAGACCGGCGGCTGCACCCGCGCCGCTGTCGAGCAGGTTTTCAGTCCCGAAGAACTCGGGCCGGGGTTCGTGAATTACCAAAACGCAGAAGCCGTCAGAGTTGATCAGGACCCGCGGGTTATCGCCGCCAACAAGGATTGGGCCAATTGCATGCGCCAGGCTGGCTACAGCTACAGCAACTCGGATGAGATTAAAACCGATCTGGCGAACCGTCTCGACGTCATCACCGGCGGCGCCGATCCCGCGACGCTGGCATCTGACGCTCAGGTGGCCCTCACCGATTTACAGGGCGAAGAGTTAGCCATTGCCGCCGCCGACCACGAGTGCAGCGTCAAATTTGTTGACCCAATCAAGACCCAGGTTGAGACTGAACTGCTTGGGCCGGCCGCCAATCAGAATTAAAAGTCCCACAATCGGAACAAACCATGAAACGTATCCTGAAAATCTCGCTCGCCCTCACGTTTGTGATCCTCGTTGCGCTGGGGGGATGGACCGCAGGGTCAAATATCAAGTCCCCGGCCGAAGCGGCTGCGCGAACGGCGCCACCCAAGGCCTCACCGATTCTAGTCCCGGTCGAGGAGCGCACCATAACATCTGACATCGTGACTCGCGGCACCGCCCGGTTCGGCTTGCCGCAATCCATCTCGATTGCCCCTTCCCCCCTAAAGCCCAACGCAGGGGTGATCACGACGCTGCCTTTGCGGGACACCCAGCTTGGCGAGGGTGGCGTTATACTCACCGCTTCCGGACGTCCTGTTTTCGTTCTCCAGGGTGAGGTCCCGGCCTACCGGGACCTCGTCCCCGGCCTTTCTGGTGCTGATGTTCTCCAGTTAGAGCATGGACTAAAGCGATTGGGGTTCGATCCGAAGCCGGTTGGTGGAACCTACGATGAGCAGACCAGCGCAGCCGTGGCTGATTGGTATACCTCGGCGGGGTTTCAGCCATTTGGGGCCACAGCCGACCAACTTGCGAATATCCGCGCCCTCGAACGGGAACTGGCCACAGCGGTAAACAAAAAGCTGGCAGCCGACGACACAGCAGCCACCGCCCCCCTGGCAGTAAAGGCCGCTCGAGCCGACATGCGGGCCGCCACTAGCGCAGCTCAAATCAACGTCGACGCACTGACCATAGCCCGGGATGCACTCTGGAAAGATTGGGCGCCGGACCAAGACCGAGCGGATGCCGAGAACGCTCTCCAAGCGGCCAAAGCGGCTGCGGAAGCCGCTTATACAGCCGGTCAAGCAGCGATTCGGGCCGCCGTTGACGCGCAGAACGCTGCCGAACGTGAGGCCCAGACGGCGGCCGATCTAGTCGCCCGGATCACCGCCGACCTTGAAACAGCACGGCGCGACGCCGGCGTAAAGGTGCCGGTAGATGAGATCGTTTTCCTTCCTGCTTTACCGGTCCGCGTCGAACAGAGCAGTGTTGTCTTAGGTGACGCGGCGAGCGGCCCCGTGCTGGTGGTGACGAACAATCAATTAGCGATTGACTCGTCCCTACCGCTCGACGAAGCGCCGCTCGTAAAGCCGGGAATGGCCGTCGCCATCGACGAGCCGGACCTCGGCATCTCAGCCACGGGTGTTGTGGGTAGGGTGGCCGATACGCCCGGTACCGACGGGGTGGACGGGTTTCACATTTACCTCGAGATCATCGTTGACGAGACCCCCACTTCACTCGTGGGCATCTCGTTTCGCCTCACTATTCCAATCGAATCAACCGGTGGAAAGGTCATCGCCGTTCCGGTAAGCGCGTTGTCTCTCGCCGCCGACGGGACCTCGAGAGTTCAGGTGGACAACGATGGGTCGCTCGAGTTCGTCGTGGTCAAGCCGGGACTGTCTGCCGACGGCTTTGTTGAAGTGACCCCTGTTGGCGGTACGCTGACGCCAGGCCAGCTTGTGGTGGTCGGGTACGAGAATAAGCAATGACTACGGCCAAGCCCAACACAATCAAAGGTGTCCTCAAGCTCAACAAGGTTGGACGGCAATTTGGAAGCGAACCGGCGGTTCACGCGCTCGTTGATGTTGATCTTCGGTTAGAGCCTGGCGAATGGCTTGCGATCACTGGCCCATCCGGCGCCGGAAAGTCAACCCTGCTCAACGTCATCGGCTGCCTGGACCGTCCAACCAGCGGCAGCTATTTCTTCGATGGCATAGACACCGCCACGTTGAGCGACAACGAACGCGCTGGACTCCGGAGCCGACGCATCGGGTTTGTGTTCCAATCATTCCACCTCTTGCCTCACCGCTCGGTATTGGAGAATGTGATGCTGGCAGAGGTGTACCGTAGGCAATCTCGCCGCGGGCGGCGAGAACGCGCGCTGGCGGCGATAGAGAAGGTCGGGCTCTCTCACCGCGTCGATTTCTTACCGACGAAGCTATCTGGCGGTGAGAAGCAACGGGTCGCCATAGCCCGCGCCCTCGTTGGTTCTCCCAGCCTACTGCTGTGTGACGAACCAACCGGGAACCTGGACTCGAAAACGTCCGCTAACCTCCTCGATCTCTTTGAAGCATTGAACCAACAAGGGCTCACGCTGGTCATTGTGACCCACGACGAGAACATCGCCAAACGGGCTGGCCGCCGCGTGCAGATCGTTGATGGCTCACTGATGGAGAACACAGATGGGGAAAGTAAGAGGGAGCTATCGCATCCCCAAAAAACGAGAGCGAACACGAACCCGATCTCGCGGTCGGGTATCACACTCCGTGACCTCTTTGATGAAGCTATTGCTGGATTGTTCGCCAGGCCGTGGCGTACGGCGCTGACAATGTTAGGTATTGTCATCGGGCTGACCGCCCTCGTGGCCACGATAGGCCTATCACGCACTGCCAGCAACCGCATCATCGGTCGATTCGACGAGCTTGCCGCGACCGAGATATTTGTCACCACAAAGCCCGTGCCCGACGGAGCCAAACCCGAAGTGCTCCCCTGGGACGCTCCCGTTCGCCTTCGCCAGCTCAATGGTGTCGTGGCTGCCGGGACGCTTAGTCCGATAGATATCGGGGACGCGCTGGTTAGCTCGTCACTCGTCAAAGATCCCCAGAGCCAGACCGATTTCAAGCTTTCGGTACAGGCCGCTTCTCCTGGCTTGTTTACGGCCGTTAGAGCGGATCTAGAGACCGGCCGTTTTCCAGACCAGGGCCATTCTGATAGGGCAGATCGCATCGCTGTCCTTGGGCCGGGAGCCGCACTCCGGCTCGGTATTGTCGGCGTTGAACAGCTCCCGGCAATCGCCATCGGCGATAATCTCTACCTGGTCATTGGTATCCTGCGCGATGTCGCCCGCCAGCCAGATCTACTCGGCTCCGTTATCATCCCTGAAGGGACCGCCCGCCATGATTTCGGCCTGAGCAGTCCCCAGATCGTAGTCGTCGAAACCCAGATCGGCGCGGCGTCTCTCATCGCTCAACAAGCGCCACTGGCACTGCGGCCCGATGATCCATCAGTTTTGAAGATTGCCTCTCCTCCTGAGCCGCAGCGTGTGCGCGATGCGGTGCAGAGTGACTTGAATATCTTGTTTCTCTTGTTGGGCGGCCTGTCCCTGATCGTGGGCGCCATCGGCATCGCCAATATCACGCTCGTGTCGGTGATGGAGCGGACCGGCGAAATCGGCCTCCGCCGCTCCATCGGTGCCACCCGGGGGCACATTGCCGCGCAGTTCTTGCTCGAGAGTACGTCTATCGGCGTCATCGGGGGCATCCTCGGCGCCAGTTTCGGCATCCTCACCGTGGTCGCCGTCTCCGCCTACCAGGTTTGGACCCCGGTGCTAGACCCGGCGGCGCCTTTCCTCGCGCCACTGGTCGGCGGGGTGATCGGCCTGGTGTCGGGTACTTATCCAGCTCTGCGTGCTGCCCGCCTGGAACCGGTCCAGGCGTTGCGAACTGGAACCTGACCGGCCATTCAATACCTACGCCGTTTACGGCGCTGAAAGGCTTGGTCTGGCGTTATGAAAACTGCCAAGCCTGGCGACAACGAAATCAAGGATCTTTCTCCGGCTAGTTTCATTTGCCGCCGACCATGTTTTGACTCATCCCGCTTCCGGCGGTATACTTGATAATTGTGGAGCAAACGAATCTATGGAAAGAACAAGTCATGCTGACCGATTGCTGCCGTTGGTGCCAGTGTCACAGCGCAGAATACCGGCCTGGCTGACGGGTCTGGCGTTGGCCGCTATGTCGCTCTACACGTTTGGCGAACTCGCGGGTGACGTACGGATCGGAGAAGGATTTGCCTTTGACCGGGCGGTGATGGAAGTTATGCATCACCTGGCGTCGCCCTGGCTGACGGTGGCCATGCGGCTAATCACAGCCAGCGCCTCCGGCCTGGTGGCTATCGGGGTGGCAATAGGGCTGGGCATCCGCTGGCGGCGGCAGGCCGGGCGGCGGCCGGAGGCTGTCGTTCTGCCCGTCACCCTGGCGGGCAGCGCGGTCTTGGGCCAGGCGCTCAAGCTCCTCTTTGCCCGCCCCCGCCCACGGTTGTTCCCCTGGCTGATCGCGGCTGGAGGCTGGAGCTTTCCCAGTGGTCATACCCTGACCGCCGTGGTTCTGGGTGGCCTGCTGGCCTGGCTGACAGGGCGACAACTGGACGGCTGGCAGCGGGCTGCCCTGTGGGCTGTCGCCGGGCTGTGGGCTGGCCTGGTAGGCCTGAGCCGGGTCTACCTGGGCGTCCACTATCCAAGCGATGTGCTGGCCTCCTTGGCGGTGGGTGCCCTCTACCTGTTGGCAGCTTTGTGCGTGCATCGGGTTACCGCTCCCCGCCAGTGGCGTGAAGGGGTATGACAATGCGCATCCTGGTGGTGGAGGACGAACGACGGATCGCTGCCTTCATCAAGCGTGGTCTGGAAGAAGAGTATTACGCAGTGGACGTCGCCTACGACGGTGAGGAAGCCCTGGATTGGGCGGACGTGGTGGATTACGACTCGATCGTGCTGGACGTGCTGTTGCCCAAGAAGGACGGCATCCAGGTCTGCCGCGAGCTGCGGGCCCAGGGCAACAAGGTACCCATCCTCATGCTTACCGCCAGGGACACCATCGAGGACCGGGTGCGGGGGTTGGACAGTGGCGCCGACGACTATCTCGTCAAACCCTTTGCCTTCCAGGAGTTGCTGGCCCGGATTCGCGCCCTCCTGCGGCGCAGCGGCGAGGTCAAGACCACCCGCTTGCAGGTGGGTGACCTGGCGCTGGACACGACCACGCATCGGGCCGCTCGGGGCGGGCGGGTCATCGAGTTGACGGCCCGTGAGTACGCCCTGCTGGAATTCCTGATGCGCCACCCGAGCCAGGTGCTCAGCCGCACGCAGATCGCCGAACACGTGTGGGATTACGACTTCTTTTCCACTTCCAACGTGGTAGACGTGTACATTCGTTACCTGCGCCGCAAGATAGACAAAGGATTTGAAGTCAAATTGATCAGGACGGTGCGCGGCGTGGGTTACAAGATTGAGGCCGAGCCATAGAGATGGGATTGCGCAACTCCCTTCGTTCTGTCCGAGTGCGTCTGACGCTGTGGTACGTACTGATCCTGATGGTTGTGCAAAGTGTGTTCAGTGGTGCGCTCTACCTGGCCCTGCGTATCACTCTGTACGACAACATGGACGATGTTCTCCGCAGCAGTGCGGCACTGGTCGCCGACACCCTGGAAGTGGACGCCCAGGGCCGCCCGAGCACTGGGTCAGAGCAGCCTCTTCAATGGAGCAGTCCCAAGGAAGGAGAGCATTTTTGGCGCGTCCTGGATCTCTCCGCCCAGATGGTGGCGCAGGCTGGGATGTACGAGATGGGCAATGTGTCGGTCGATCCGGCGACCATAGCGGCAGCACTGGCCGGGCACGATGTTGTCCAGACCATCTGGGTGGAGGAGAATCCGGTGCGCGTCTACACTGCGCCAGTGACCCACGAGGGCCAAATCATTGGCCTGGTGCAAGCAGGCATCTCCCTGGAGGATGTATACGAGATCCTGGCCGCCTTCCGCTGGATTCTGCTCCTTGCCTTGCCGGTCGTACTGGCTCTGGCCAGCGTTGGGGGACTCTTCCTGGCCGGCCGGGCCCTACGCCCTGTGGATCAGATCACCCGTGCCGCCCGCTCCATCAGCGCCCACGACCTGAGCCAACGGCTGAACCTGGACCTGCCCGACGACGACCTCGGTCGCCTGGCCCGCACCTTTGACGCCATGATCGCCCGGCTGGACGCGGCCTTTCGTCGCCAACGCCGCTTCACCGCCGATGCTTCCCACGAATTGCGCACGCCGCTGACCATCATCAAGGGCGATCTGAGCCTGGCTCTGGCCCACCCTCGCAACACCGACTATTACCACCGGGTATTGGCCGAGATCGATGAAGAAGTGGATCATATGAGTCGTCTGGTGGAGCGGTTGTTGTCCCTGGCCCGGGCCGACGCCGAGGGGGTACCGCTGCACCGGCAGACGGTGGACCTGGGTGTCATCCTGACCGACCTGATCGAGCAGACTCGTCCTATGGCCGAAGCCAAAGGGCTAACCCTGACAGTGCAGATCGCTCCCAACCTGACGGCCAGTGTGGACCCGGACGCCGTGACCCAGGTGGTTCTCAACCTGCTGGAGAACGCCATCAAGTACACTCCCTCGGGCCGGGTGCGGTTGAGCGCTCACCGCGCCGGACCTGGCAGCGGCGAGATACGGATCGCCATCTCCGACAGCGGGCCGGGTATTCCTGCTGAGCACTTGCCTCACATCTTTGACCGCTTCTACCGGGTAGATCGGGCTCGCAGCCGGGAACTGGGAGGCGCCGGCCTGGGCCTGGCCATCGCCCGCGAGTTGGCCCGCGCCCACGGTGGCGACGTCACTGTCCACAGCGTTCCCGGCGAAGGGAGTACCTTCACCGTGTACTTGCCCGGCCGGGCCCCTACTGCGTAGATCGCCCTCCTCTTGCCAATCCCCGCTCCAATCGGCAAAATAGGAAAATTCTCATAAAACTTTTCCTACAGTGAAACTCCACCGTAACAAAGCTGTAACACAGCCGAGGTGAGAAACGGATAGAATGATGCCATGGCGGGCAGTCTACTGGGACTCGGATGGAGAGAGGCAAACTGATCATCCTGTGATGGGCAGCGAGATTGCGCTGGTGGGCAGGGCGGGCACGGGAGCAGGTTTGCCGCCCTGCCGTCGCTTATCCCGGCACAGGAGAGATTGCTATGAGTGGCCGATCTGCCCTGATCATCGAAGACAACAGCGAGCTGGCGATCATCTTTTCCCAGGCGCTACAGGCGGCCGGGTTCGCCACCGGTATCATCCAGGATGGCGATCAGGCCCTCGCACGCCTGGCCATCACGACGCCAGATGTCGTGGTGTTGGACCTGCACATGCCCCGCGTGTCCGGCGTCGAGATCTTGCGCCACATTCGGGCCGATGCACGGCTGGCCGGGACCCGCGTCATCGTCGCCACTGCCGATATGCGCGCGACGGACATGCTCCAGGATCAGGCCGACCTGGTGCTCATCAAGCCCATCAGCTTCAACCAGTTGCGCGACCTGGCCGGTCGCCTGGCCCCTCCACGGTCCCGGCCAGGTGACGTGCTTTGAACCGCCCCCCTCCCAAGACCCTTAGGGTTTTCCGAAACCCTAAGGGTCTTTAGATTTCTAACGCAAATTTAACAAGATACCCATTGACTTTATTATAAAGTTGTGGTACAATAATGTCAAGATTGAAGAGATGTTACCGGAGCCTGGCCTGACGAACGGGCGCGGGCCTGGATGTCGCGAAGGGAGGCGCTGTGTTTGGGAACATAGTCTACCTGGATAACACCGCTGCGACGAGGCTGGACGAGCGAGTCCTTGAGGCGATGAAGCCCTACTTCTTTGACCTCTACGCCGTGGCCACGTCGCAGTTCGGCTACTCGTTGGGCGTCGACGCCCGCGACACGCTCGACACCGCCCGGGGCCAGATCGCAGCCGTGCTGGGGGCTGGCCCGGAAGAGTTCATCTTTACCTCCGGGAGCACCGAGTCGAGCAACCTGGCCATCAAGGGCGTGGCCCTGGCGCTCGGGGAAAAAAAGGGCCGGCACATCGTCACCAGCACCATCGAGGACTTTCCCGTCCTCCACAGCGCGCGGGCGCTGGAGCGGCAGGGCTTCGAGGTGACCCGCGTGCCGGTGGACGGGGCCGGGCGGGTGGATCTCGATCAACTCCGCGATGCGATCACCCCTGAGACGATTCTGGTCTCCATCCAGGCGGCCAACCAGGAGATCGGCACGCTGCAGGAGTTAAAGTCCATCGGTGAGATCGCCCGTGAGAGGGGAGCCCTGTTCCATACCGACGCTACCCACAGCTTCCTCCGCGTCCCGCTGGACGTGCGGGAGATCCCGGTGGACCTGGTGACCGTCTCGGCCCACACGATTCACGGGCCGAGGGGGGTTGGCGGGCTCTACGTGCGGGAGGGGACGCCCATCCGCAAGTGGATGGACGGTGGCTTCCAGGAGTTCGACCTGCGGCCTGGTGTGGAGGACATCCCCGGTGCGGTGGGCTTGGCCAAGGCGGTGGAATTGGTGACGCCGGATGAGACGGCTCGCCTTCAGGCGATGCGGGACCGGCTGATCGAGCGCTTGCTAGAAGTTCCGCAGTCCCGCCTCAACGGCCATCCGGTCTACCGCCTCCCCCACAACGCCAATATTTCGTTCCGCTTCGTGGAGGGAGAGTCCCTCCTGTTGCACTTGGATATGCGCGGTTTCGCCGTCAGCACCGGCTCGGCCTGTTTCAGCCGCTCGTTGGAGGCCAGCCACGTCATTCTGGCGATCGGGGGCAACCACGAGCGGGCCCACGGCTCCGTCCGATTCACCTTTGGGCGCTTCAACCAGGACCAGGACGTGGACGCGGTGGCGGAGGCGGTCGAGGCGGTAGTGATGGATTTGCGGCGGATCAGCCCCCTGGGGAAGGACTAGCGGGCGGGTAGATCGGCCACCATCGGATTGGTATTGGAAACTCGTAGAGAGAAAGGAGGCACGTGATGTTAAGCAAGGCCTTACAAGATGCGATCAACGAACAGATCAAGAACGAGCTCTATTCCGCCTATCTGTATCTGGCGATGGCGGCTCACTCTGAGGCGAGCAACCTGCCGGGTTTCGCCCATTGGCTGCGCGTGCAGAGTGAGGAGGAGGTCGAGCACGCCATGAAATTCTTCGACTTTGTCAACGAGCGTGGCGGGCGCGTTGTGCTGCATGCCATTGATCAGCCGCCGGTCGAGTTCGAGTCGCCGGTCAAGATCTTTGAGGAGACCCTCAACCACGAACGCAAGGTCACGGGGATGATCCACCATCTCTACGAGCTCGCGCTCGAGGAGAAGGACTATCCGGCGCAGGTTATGCTGCATTGGTTCATCGACGAGCAGGTCGAAGAAGAGAGCAACGCTACCCAGATCCTGGATACACTAAAGATGATTGGGGACAAGGGCCAGGCGCTCGTCATGTTCGACAGGGAACTGGCCAAGCGAGGGTCTGATTAGGCGAAACCGGGCTTGGCCTGGATTTCGCACCCTGTGGAAGGAAATGGACGCGCCAACTTGTTGGCGTCTTAGGAGGATAATCGAATGCCATTGCCGTACAGTGAACTTGTGATGGAACACTTTCGCAATCCGCGTAACGTGGGGCGGATAGACGACGCCGACGCCAAGGCGATGGAGGGGAGCCCGGCCTGCGGCGACATGGTGGCGGTCTACTTGAAGGTCGATCCCGACACCCAGCGTATCGCGGACATCAGCTTCGAGTCCTACGGCTGCGCCTCCAACATCGCCACCGGCTCCATCATCACCGAGTTGGCCAAGGGCAAGACGTTGGAGGAGGCCAAGCACATCAGTTGGAAGGAGGCTTCCGAGGCGCTGGGAGGGCTGCCTCCGATCAAGGCCCACTGCTCCGTCCTGGCGGTGGACGGCTTGCGGGCGGCGATCCAGAACTATGAGGAGCGCCACGGCCTGGTCAAGGAGCGCGTCCCTACGACCGTCGAGGTCGTGCGCAAACGGCTGAAGCGCGTCATGAACCCGATTACCGGGCTCGACCTGGTGCGCACCAACCTGGTCAAGGATATTGAGGTTGCTGATGGAAAGGTGCGGGTGGTGATTGACCTGCCCGCTGACCACCAGTTCGCCGCCAACATCCGCGAGGAGGTTGTGGAAAAGATCGAACCGCTGTGGGACGTCGAGCAGGTCGTTTTAGAGTTCACCGACTGAGGGGGGAACGATGGCAGAGATCAAGGTAGATAGCAACGGAGAGGCATGTCCTATGGAGATCAAGGTGGATTGCGTTGGGGAGACGTGCCCCGTGCCTCTGGTGGAGGTGCGCAAAGCGTTGCGCAAGGCATCACCGGGTGACATAGTCGAGGTGATTGGTACACACCCGGCCTCCAAAAAAGAGATCCCGATGGCGGTCGAGGCTTTGGGTTTGGAATTGCTGAGCGTCGAAGGGACGGACACCGACTGGACGATACGGATTCGGCGTTGAGAGAGTCACAAGGAGTTGAAAGATGGCAAGATATAGTGTGGAGACGAAATTGAGCCCCGAAAAAGCCGTCGAGGTGGCTGCAGCTTACTTTGGCGAAGGGGGCCTTGGACTCGCGGCCGTCGAGAAAAATCCATGCTGCGTCTATTTTGAGGGGGGCGGTGGACACGTCTACGTGACGGCCTTTGCAGGAGACAAAGGCACGACAGTCGAGCTGGAGACCCGTGAGTGGGACTACCACGTCAAGCAGTTCATGCACGAGGTAGGCTGATTGTCGCTGTTACGGGATCGTCAGATCCCGATCAAGGATTCGGGGGTACGATGGAGGAACATAAGGCAACGGCTCAGCGCGTGACCATCGTCATGCATAGCGGCGAAATGGACAAGCTGTACAGCGCGTTGATCATCGCCAATGGCGCGCTGGCGATGGGGATGGAGGCTTCCATCTATTTCACCTTCTGGGGCCTGCAGCGGTTGGCGAAGGGGGGCCTGGAGAAAGGGCCTCTCTCCAAGATGCATTTCCTCGGCCTGGGCAAGTGGATGGTGAAGCAGCGGATGAAGAAGGCCAACGTAGCCTCTCTCGAAAGGCTGCTTCACGACTTTAAGGAGCTGGGGGGCAAGATCATCGCCTGCGAGATGACGATGGAGATCATGGGCATCCGTCGCCAGGATCTGCGCGAGGACCTGATTGACGAGTACGGAGCGGTGGGGACCTACATCCAGGAGGCGCGAAACTCGCAGGTCACGCTGTTCATTTAGCGCAACAATGTGAAATCACGGTACAGGCCCCGACCAGGCGGTTTCGACGGGCCTCTGAAATCAGTGCCGCGCCTTCGCTGGTCGAAGGCGCGGTGTACGTTTGGTTGGGACGCTCATCCAGCACCGGCCCTTCGGCTGCGCTCAGGGCAAGCTGCTTCAGGCCGGTGCGGCCGACGCCAGGTCACAGGCCCATGTTGACAGTTTCCTGCCTTCCGGCTACAATATCGCCCAAGTTAGCGTAGATAAGAGGGGCCGATGAAAAAGATGTCCAGCGCAAAAGTGCGCCAAAGCTTTCTCGATTTCTTTGCCGCCAAGGGGCACACCATCGTGCCCAGCGTCAGCTTGGTGCCGCAGGACGATCCCACGCTGCTGTTCACCAACGCGGGGATGAACCAGTTCAAGGACGTTTTCCTGGGGCTGGGCAGCCGGCCCTACACCCGCGTTGCCGACACGCAAAAGTGTATGCGCGTCTCGGGCAAGCACAATGACCTGGAGGACGTGGGGCGCGATGGCTCCCATCATACCTTCTTCGAGATGCTGGGCAATTGGTCCTTTGGTGACTACTATAAAAAGGAGGCCATCGCCTGGGCCTGGGAACTCCTGACCGGGGTATGGGGACTGCCGGGGGAGCGGTTGTGGGCCACGGTCTTCCGGGACGAATTGGGCGAATTGGAGACCGACGAGGAGGCGGCGGGCTTCTGGCGGTCCGAGACGGACATCTCTCCCGACCACATCCTGTACTTTGGCCGCAAGGACAATTTCTGGGAGATGGCGGACACCGGCCCCTGCGGGCCGTGCAGCGAGATTCACTACGACCGGGGCCCCGAGGCATGCGCGTGCCGGGGGGAGGCGGGTCACGTCTGCCAGGTGAATGGCACCTGTGGGCGCTTCATCGAGTTGTGGAACCTCGTCTTCATCCAATACAACAAGGATGCCGATGCGAGCCTGCATCCGCTGCCGGCCAAGCACGTCGACACCGGGGCCGGGTTCGAGCGGCTCGTTGCCGTGCTTCAGGGCGTGGATTCCAACTACAAGACGGACGTGTTTGCGCCGATCATGCACCGTGTGCAGGAGATGGTGGGCCACACGGACGCCAAAGTAGAGGAGAATATCGTCGCCTATCGCGTCATCGCCGACCACGGGCGGGCGGTCACCTTTCTCATTGGTGACGGCGTCCTGCCGGGCAACGTGGGGCGCAATTACGTGCTGCGCATGATCCTGCGCCGTGCAGCCCGCTTTGGGCGCAAGCTTGGCTTCACCCACCCGTTCTTGGCCCAGGTGGTCAAGGTCGTGATCGAGACCATGGGGTCCCAGTTCCCCGAGCTGGAGGCGCGGCGCCAGTTCATCCTCAGCACGGTGACCCAGGAGGAGGAGCGCTTCCTGCGCACGCTCGACCTGGGCCTGTCGCGCCTGGACGAGGTGCTGGCCGAACTGGAGGCCAAGGAGGAGCGGGTCGTGCCCGGCGATGTGGCCTTCCGGCTCTACGATACATTTGGCTTGCCCCTCGAGATCACGCGCGACGTGGCCCAAGAGAGAGGCCTGAGTGTCGATGAGGCCGGCTATCAGGCCGCGCTTGAGGAACAGCGCCAGCGTGGCCGGCAGGCGGATCGATTCGAGTCCCGCGACGAGGAGGCCATGAAACGCTACACGGAGGTCATGGCCGACCTGCGAGAGCGGGGCCTGCTGGGCGAGGGTGGCGTTGAGCACGAACCCTATTCGACCACCGAGATAGAGACCTCGGTTGCGGCGATCCTGCGCGATGGCGAGACGGTCAAGTTGGCCAAAGAGGGGGATCAGGTCGAGGTGGTCTTGCCGGCGACCTGCTTCTACATCGAGTCCGGTGGCCAGGTCTCCGACACGGGCTACGTCGCGGCGTATCCGCCGGGAGAGGACGAGCCAGTCTGGGAGATCGAGGTGCACGAGGCGTGTCAGCCGGTCCCGGGTCTGATCGTCCACGTCGGCGTGGTCAAGCAAGGCCGCCCGCGGGTCGGCGATTCCGTCTGGGCCGTCGTGAACTATGAGCGCCGGATGGACATCGCCCGCAATCATACGGCTACCCATCTCTTGCACAGCGAATTGCGCTACGTCCTGGGCGAGCACGTGCAGCAGGCCGGGTCGCTCGTCACACCTGACCGATTGCGTTTCGATTTCACCCACCCGGCCATGCTGACCGAGGACGAGCTGGACCTCGTGACCCGCTCCGTCAATGATGCGATTCTGGTGAACTACTCGGTGCAGATCACCGCGGAAAAGTACCGCCAGGCTGTGAGCGAAGGGGTCATCGCGTTGTTCGGCGAAAAGTACGGCGAAGACGTGCGGGTCCTGCGTATCGGGTGGCCGGGTGAACCGTTCAGCCAGGAGCTCTGCGGCGGCACCCACGTGAACGAGACCGGCGAGATTGGCCTGTTTCACATCGTCTCCGAGGAAGGGGTCGGGGCGGGAGTGCGCCGCATTGAGGCGGTGACCGGGCGTGTGGCGGTGGATTTGGTCGAGCGCCAACTGGGTGCCCTCCGGCGCACGGCGGCCTACCTGAGCGTCTCACCGGACGAGGTGGATCGCAAGGTGCTGGGCCTGCTGGATGAACTGCAATCCGCCCGCAAAGAGATCACGCGGTTCCAGGAGCAATTGTCCCGCCGCGAGTTCGAGGCGATGCTGGATCAGGTACAATCGGTGACGGGCGTGTCCTTGCTCAGTGCCCGGGTGACCGCGCCCAGTATGGAGATGCTGCGCGAGATGACCGACTGGTTCCGGGACCGGCTGGGCTCCGGCGTCGTCGTCCTGGGTACAGTGCTGGGCGGGCGGCCCGCGCTCGTAGCGGCTGTCACACCCGACCTGGTGGATCGTGGCGTGGATGCGGGCAGGCTCGTGCGCGGCATCGCCCGTATCGTGGGCGGCGGTGGCGGTGGCAGGCCTACGCTGGCCCAGGCGGGCGGACGTGACCCCAGCCGGCTCGATGATGCGCTGCGCCAGGCCCCTCGCATGCTGGAAGAGATGATCGCCCGGTGAGGCCGCCCTCAGTCGTCGAACTGCATCCCCAGGACGATTTCGCCTCCGTTCGGGATCGGCTCAGTTGGCTGGACAGGGGGCGCGTCGCGTTGATCCTCCCGTGGGACATACGCTTCCTCTCCCGTGAGTTGGATTTCGACATCCTGCGGCGCGAGGCCGAGCGGTGGCAGTTGGAAGTCGCCATCGTCTCTGCTGACCCGGAGCGACGTCGCCTGGCCCGTGGGTGCGGGTTCCCGGCTTTCGCCAGCGTCGAGGAAGCACAGCGGTCCGCGGTGTGGCGTAGCCGGCGGTCAGTGGTGGCAGAGCCACCGCCTCGTCACTGGTGGCAGGAGAAGGTCGTCCTCCAGCCGAGGCCGGTTCGTCCTCGTGCCCGGTGGCTCAATTGGGTCAAACTAGGGGTCCGCGTCGTCATCTTTTTGCTCTCGCTCCTGGTACTTGCCGGTGTCGCCTACCTGATCGTGCCCAGCGGTACGGTGACGCTCGTGCCGGCCGGCCGAGAGGTTACCACCATTGTGCCTGTATCGGTGAGCCCCGACGTCGAGGCCGTGGATCACGCGGCCCGTGTCATCCCGGCGCGGCGGGTCGGCGTCGAGGTTGAGGGCTACGCGGAGGTCGAGACGTCGGGGGTCCGGGACGTGATCCTGGGCCGGGCGGGTGGCGTGGTCCTGTTCACCAATTTACTGGCGCAGGACTATGTCGTGCCGGCCGGTACAGTTGTGCGTACTTCCTCCACCAGCTACCCCATCCGCTTCCGTACCACCGCGGACGTCGCTGTGCCCGCCGGTGGACAGGCGACCGTGCCTGTTGAAGCGCTCGAGGACCGGATCGGCAACGTGGGGGCTTTTCAAATCAACCAGGTCGAGAGCGTGGCTGCTTCTGCCGTGCGGGTGACCAACCCGGAGTCGACCACAGGTGCGGAGCCCAAAGAGGCGCGCGTCGTGACCCAGGCCGACTATGACCGGGTGCGAGGTCAGGTGATGCGCCAGTTGCTCGACCAGGCGTACGTGGAGATGGGCGACCTGCTGAAGCCAACAGAGATCCTCCTGCGCCAGTCGCTGATCATCCAGGCCGTGCCCAAGGAGAGCTACACGCGCTTCATCAGCGAGCAGGCCGATACGGTGGGGCTTGACATGCGGGTGCTCGTGAACGGGCTGGCGGCGGATGTGGACAACGCGGAGAGCGTGGCCTACATCGACCTGTCGCGCCGCCTGCCACCGGGGTACACTCTGGTTGATGCCCGCTTCGAGTTGGGCGAGGTGGCCGAAGAGGACGTTGGCCCAGGCAGGTTCACTTTCTTCGTCACCGCGCGCGGCTACGCCGCTGCTGTGCTTGACGCCAACGCGGCGGTTGATCTCATCCGCGGGCAGCCTGTAGCCGACTCGCGCGAGCGGCTGTCGGCCCAGTTCCCGCTGGCTGAGCCCCCCCAGGTGACGGTCTGGCCGGAGGAGGTGGGGCGAATGCCCTGGCTTCCGCTCCGCATCCGCGTCGAGGTCGTGCCACAGCGCCAGGCGGTGGGCCGGGACTTGACGCTGGCTGAGAGGTAGCGCGTGCGTATTCTCGGGCTGGATCCGGGTGAGCGGCGCATCGGGATTGCCATCAGCGACCCCACGGGCACGTTGGCGCACCCGTTACAGACGCTGGTGCGAGGCTCGCGCGAGGAGGACTTTGCTGCCATCGCGGCCCTCGTGGCCGAGCACGACGTCGACTTGGTCGTCGTGGGCTGGCCGCTCAGCCTGGACGGGACGGAGGGACCGCAGGCGCGGCGGGTCGCCCGCTACACGGACGCGCTGGCCGCTTGCCTCCCTGTCCCCGTCGTCTCGTGGGACGAGCGTTTCACTACGGCAGCCGCGGATGAGATTTTGCGCCAGATCCGGGGCCGGAAGGGGAGACGCCGTGCACGCGCCAGGGGCCAGGTGGACGCGATAGCGGCTGCCGTGATCCTGCAGAGCTACCTGGACAGCGCCGACCAGTTAGCGGTGGGGGATAGTTAGTGGCCGATAGAGGAGATCCGTCTTGAAAAACGTAGGCAGGATGATCGCTTTTTCCGGGGCGTTGATTGCAGTTGTCGTTGCTGTGGGCAGCGTGGGCTGGTTTCTCAGCCGCTCCACACCTGGTGGTGGAGGTGTCTCCCTCAGCCTGTGTGGCCTCTCCTCACCGGATGATCTCCTGATCCGGTTCTACCTGGACGCCAGGGCTGCCGAGCTGGATCAGATGGCCGGGAGCGACGACACCCCGGTCGCGTTCGTCGTCGAGCCGGGGGAGACGGCGGTCGAGATCGCTGACCGGCTGAAGCAGGCAGGACTGGTCTCCGACGCCGAATTGTTTCGCCGCTACGTGCAGTACCACGGGTTGGATGCCGGCATCGAGGCCGGCGACTTTGTCTTGCGCCAGACGATGACGATTCCCGAGATCGCGCAGGCGCTTCAGAAGGGACAGCGTCCGGAGCAGGTCGTCACGATTCAGGAGGGGCTGCGGCTGGAGCAGGTGGCTGCCCTGGTGGCGGAGCAGACCGGTATACCTGAGGATGAGTTTTTGGCGTTGGCGACGGACGGATGGCGGAATGCAGGGCTGCCGTTCGACTTCCTGGCGGATCTGCCCCCCTCCGCCACGCTTGAGGGCTTTCTCTTCCCGGATACCTACCGTTTGCCTGAGGACGCGACCGCCCTGGATCTGCTGGGCCGCATGCTGGAGACTTTTGACAGGCGCGTGGCCCCGGAGATGCGCGCTGCGGCGGCCAATCGGGGACTGGACGTCTACGAACTGGTCACGCTGGCCTCGATCGTCGAGCGGGAGGCGGTGATCGACGAGGAACGCCCGCTCATCGCCGGCGTGTATCACAACCGGCTGGAGTCAGGATGGTTTCTCGGTGCCTGCCCCAGCGTCCAGTACGTGTTGGGCACGCCGGATGACTGGTGGCCCCGGTTCACGCTGGAGGCCACGGAGGTGGATTCCCCCTACAATACCTACCGGAACCTCGGCTTGCCCCCTGGCCCGATCTGTTCCGCCGGGCTGGCCTCGCTCGAGGCGGCTGCGTATCCGGCTGACACGGGCTACTTTTTCTTCCTCGCCGACTGCACGAAAGACGACGGCAGCCACCTCTTTGCTGTGACGGAGGAGGAACATCTCGGCAACTATAGTGTCTGCGGTGGCCAGGCTCCATAACCGCGCAACATGCAACGCGTAAGAGACGACGCGCAACACAAAATACGCAACATGCAACACGCAACATGCAACACGCGCCACGTACTGCGAATTGCGTGTTTCGTGCTCTTGCTGGCTGCCTGCCAGGTTCCCGGCTCCGTGCGTCCAACCGTCAAGGTCGGGCTCGTCGCCCCGTTCGAGGGACGATATCGCTACGTCGGCTACGACGTGATCTACGCGGTGCGGCTGGCGCTGCGAGAGGCCAACGCGGCTGGTGGGGTGGGGGGCTACAGCGTCGAGCTGGTTGCCTACGACGATGGGGCCGACCCGGCGATGGCGGTCCAGCAGGCCCGCAAACTGGCCGTTGACCCCGATGTGATCGCCGCGATCGGCCATTTCCGCGAGGAGACGACCGCTGTTGCCTTGAGCGCCTACGCCGAGGCGGGCATGCCGCTCGTTGCCCCAGGGGTGCTCGATCCGGCGCTGACACGTGGGGATGCGCAAGGCCCCCGCGCCTACCGGTTGGGGCCGGTCGCGGATGCACTGGCGCACGCGCTGCTCGATCGGCTCGATCAGTTGGGACACCGCCAGGCGGCGCTCGTGACCGAGGGCGGCCCGCTGGGGGCAGCGTTGCGGCGGAATGCGCAGCCGGGCCGGCTGCGACTCTGGCCGGTTGTGTCACCGCAGGGCACAGAGCCGCAGGACGCGGAATGGTTGGAACAGGTGAGGGCCTCGGGTGCGCAGGCGGTCTTCTGTGACGCGGGCCCAGTCGTGGCGGGCGAGGTGGTCACGGCGTTGCGTGAGGCTGGCTGGCAGGGCACCTTTCTGGGCGGGCCACAGCTAGCCGCGGCCGACTTTGTCGCCGTGGCGGGCCACGCCGCCGAGGGGGCGGTCTTTGTCACGCCCTGGCCGTTCCCAGCGGATGAGGCTGCCGCCGCAGACTTTGCGGCCGCCGCAGACTTTGCGGCCGCCTACCAGCGTGTCTCCAACGGCCTGCCGCCCGGCCCCCTCGCCGCTCCTGCCTACGAGGCCACCTGGGTGCTGCTTGAGGCGCTTCAGCGGGACATCGCCGCCCATGGGGTGCCGACGCGGGAGGGGATAGCGGCGGCGCTTCCAGCCACCAGCCGCGAAGGGGTGCTGGGTTTGATCGCGTTTGACGCTGACCGCAGTTGGGGCGACGCGCCCCTCTACTCGTATCGCATCGGCGCGGAGGGGTTGCCCACTCCCATCAATGGTTACTCTGCGACGCGCCGGTAGAACAGCGGTAGCCGTTGGACAGGGCTGTTGCTGAACGTGTGCGCGGCCAGCGCCCGCTCTCGGGCTGCTGCCAGTTGTGCCTCGGCGTTGGCGTGGATTGTGAACAGCGGCGTGTCCTTCTGCACCAGGTCCCCCAACTTGTAGTGCACGATCACGCCGGCGCTGTGGTCGATCGGGTCTCCCATTTTCTCCCGCCCGCCGCCCAGCTCGATCACGGCCCTGCCGATCTCGGCAGCGTTTAGGGAGGCCAGGTACCCGCTGCGCGGCGCCGGCACAGGTTCGATCAACCGGGCCTGCGGCAGCCGCTCTGGCTCGTCGATGCAGCGCACGTCGCCGCCCTGGGCTTCTACCAGTTCCCTGAACTTGCGCCAGGCAGCCCCGGAGGCCAGCGTCTCCAAGGCCAGTGTGAGCGCGGCGTTGGCGTCGGCGGCCTTCCCACCCAGCATCAGCATCTCGGCTGCCACGACCATGCAATGCTCGCGAAAGTCGGTGGGCCCGCCCTCGTGCAGCGTGTTGATCGCCTCCCGTACCTCCAGCGCGTTCCCCACCGCCCAGCCCAGCGGCTGGTTCATGTCGGAGATGAGCGCGACCACGCGCCGTCCGGCCCGGCTGCCCAGGCGAACCATCGCCTCGGCCAGAGCCTCTGCCTCCTCCTGCGTCTGCATGAATGCGCCGTTGCCTGTCTTGACGTCCAACACGATCGCGTCGGCCCCGGCGGCCAGCTTTTTGCTCATGATTGAACTGACTATCAGTGGGATGGACGCGACAGTGGCCGTCACGTCGCGCAGCGCGTACAGTTTGCGGTCGGCCGGCGCCAGGTCAGCGCTCTGGCCGGTCAGTACGATGCCGATCTCCCCGAGTTGAGCCTTGAACTCGGCCTCGCTCAGGTCGGTCCGGTAGCCGGGAATGGCCTCCAGCTTGTCCACCGTCCCGCCGCTGAAGCCGAGCCCCCGCCCGGTCATCTTGGCGACTGGCATCCCGCAGGCCGCGACCAGCGGTGCTACGACCAGGCTGACCTTGTCGCCGACGCCGCCCGTCGAGTGCTTGTCGACTGTGAAGGGGGCCACGTCCTTCAGGTCGAGCATGTCACCCGAGTGAGCCATCGCCAGCGTCAGGTCGGTGGTCTCCTGGTCGGTCATGCCTCGCAGGTACACGGCCATGAGCCATGCAGCGGCCTGGTAGTCGGGAATGTCGCCCCGCGTGTACCCCTGGACGAAGAACTCGATCTGCTCCCGCGAGAGTTCACCGCCGTCGCGCTTTTGCGCAATCACGTCTATTGCGTTCATGGGTTACCTCAGCTTTCTGATGTCGGAACAGGCTGTGTGCCAATTATATCAGAGTCTCACGGGATTGAGAAATTGCACTGGGGTGCGATTCGGGTATAATGAGCCAATTACATCACGGGCGGGGAGAAGGACGGAGGATAGGCTGATGACCGAGGTTGACGTGATCTTGACCGGCGGCAGCGTCGCCACGATGAACGACGATTTTGAGCTTTTCACCCCTGGGGCGGTCGCTGTCCGGGCGGGGCTCATCGAGGCCGTGGGACCGGCCGACCAGGTCGGAGCCATGTACACCGCCGATGATGTCGTGGATTGCAGTGGGTGCGCGGTTATTCCGGGTCTCATCAACGCCCATACGCATGCCTCGATGACACTGCTCAGGGGGGTGGCCGACGACCTGCGGCTGGACGTGTGGCTGATGGGCTACATGATGCCCGTCGAGCAGGCATTCGTGCGCCCTGATTTCTGCTGGCTGGGTACCCAGTTGGCCTGCGCCGAGATGATCCGCTCCGGTACCACTTGTTTCGCGGACATGTACTACTACGAAGAGGCCGTGGCCGATGCCATTGCTCAGGCCGGCCTGCGTGCCGTCTGTGCCGAGACGGTGCTTCGCTTTCCGACACCTGACGCGCTGAGTTACGACGAGGGCCTGGAACATGCCCGTGACTTTATCGTGCGTTGGAAGGGTCATCCGTTGATCATGCCGGCGGTAGGACCCCACGCGCCGTATACGACGACGGCAGAGCTGTTGCGAGCCTGTGCCCAAATGGCGCTCGAGTTCGACGTGCCGCTCCACATTCACATCGCCGAGACCGCGCAAGAGGTGGAGGAGCACCGGAATGAGTACGGGATGCCGATGGTGCCCTGGGTGAAGAAACAGGGCATTCTCGAGGCCAAGGTCACCGCTGCCCACTGTGTCCACCTGGATGAGGGGGAGATGCACACGCTGCTGCACCACGGGGTTGGCGTGGCGCACAACCCCACCAGCAACCTCAAGTTGGCCAGCGGCTTTGCGCCGGTCGTACACATGCTGGAACTCGGGCTCAACGTAGGCATCGGCACCGATGGCCCGGCCAGCAATAACGACCTGGATATGTGGGAGGAGATGCGGCTGGCGGCGCTGCTGGCCAAGGGTGTGACCGCCGACCCGACGGCGCTACCGGCGCGGCAGGCGCTGGCGATGGCGACCATCGGCGGGGCACGTGCACTGCACGTGTCGGAGGCCATTGGCTCGCTCGAACCGGGCAAACGGGCCGACATCGACGTCGTGGACCTGTGCACCCTCCATAACACGCCCAGGTTCGCGCGCGATCCGGAGGCGCTGTATGCGCAACTCGTCTACGCCACCAAGGGAAGCGATGTCAGGGATGTGATGTGCCAGGGGCGGTGGTTGATGCGTGATCGGAAGTTGCTCACGCTCGACGAGCAGGCGCTGGCATCCGAGGCCGCCGGTATCGCGCGCAAGATCGATACGTTCCTCATGCACCGCGAGGAAAGCGTTCTCAGCAAGCTGTTGGCCATCGGCCAGGTGGCCCAGGCGAAGACGTTCGAGGTTCAGGTGAAGGTCCATTTGGCCGACGAGGTGCCGCTCGAAAGTCTGCTGGGCCGGTCAGAGGTCGCGATCCTCAAGCCCTCGCTGCGCCGCCAGTACGACACCTACTTCCTGTTCGATGACCCCTACCGCAGCCGTCTCCGCTATCGCGAGGACGAGCTGCTGGATGAAGGTGGCCAGGTGCAGGACGTGCTCTATCGGCTGACGCTGATCAGCGAGACGAAGGAGCGCGAGTACGCCAGGTCGGTGTTGCTTTCGCGCTCCCGCTTCGACGCCCCGGCGACGCGCAGCCTGCGCTTCTACCGGGAGTACTTTAAGCCGGTGGCCGAGGTCACGGTGCACAAGCAGCGGCGTCGATATCGCGTGCGCTACGGCGGGACGGATTTCGCGATCAATCTGGATCAGCCGGTGCAGCTCGGGTGGCCGGGCGTGTTTCTGGAGATCAAGAGCCGGACGTGGTCGAGGCAGGATGCAGAGCGGAAGGCGGAGCTGATTGGCGAGCTCCTGGAGTTGCTCCAGGTACAGGAGCCCGAGCTCGTGAGGGAGGAATATGTGGAACTGGCCGTTGAGGCGGAAAAGGGGCGGTCATAAACTTCCTGCTCCGGGCGGACCGCAGTCCGCCGTTCGTTCTGTGGCGCTCTCAGCATACCTTCGCATAGTCATTAGGATCAGCGAACCAACTGTCGAACAACTGCCCCAGACGAAACAACAGGCTATGCGAATGGAGTACTAGCGCGACACGGCCGCCTCCAGCAGCGCGGTGCCGATCTCGACCGCCGTCTCGGCCGACTCCGCGTGCTCGATCAGCACGCTGATCGCGTAGCGTGTGTCGCCGCTCGCTGGGGCCACGCCGATGAACCACGCGTGTGGTGGCCGTTCTTCTCCAGCGACGGCGACCCCCCAATGCCCGGCAACGTTCTCCCCGTAGCGATCCCAGGCCGCCAGCAGTGCGCGAGCGTCATCTCGCGCCAGGACGGTGCGGCGCTCGCCGGCGCCGGGCTGCGTCTCCCAGTCTCCCTCTGTGTCTTGCACACGGAGCACCAGCCGGGGGGCGACCATTTCCCCCTCGTCCGCCAGCGTCGCGGCCACCAGCGCCATGTGCAATGGGGAAACCGTCAGCCCGCCTTGCCCGGTCGCCTCGGCCCGCAGCGCCGCCTCCGTCGAGACCACGGCCGGGTCCCAGTCAGCAGCCACGGTCGGGATCTCCAGCGAGGGTGGGGTGGTGAGGCCCCAGCGCTCCACCGCCGCTTCCAGGTTGCCTGCGCCCAACTGTTCGCCCAGACCTGCGAACGGTGCCGGGCAACCGGCCGCGTAGGCAGCGCCCAGCGTCGTCGCTCTGGAGAGGGGCGTGCTGCACCCCACCTGCGTGCCGTTCACGACGATCGTCGCCGTAGAGTTCGTGGTGGGCGTGGAGAGATCGACCAGGCCCTTGGACAACGTCTCGGCGATGACCACCGTCTGCAGCGCCGCTCCTGGCTGGTACAGGCCCTGCGTGGCGCGGTTGACCAGTGGGGCGGCGGGATCCTCGCGCAACACCTCCCATTCCTCGTCCAGTGCTTCTGGGTCGAACGTTGGGCTGGAGCCCAGTGCCAGGATCTCGCCGCTCGTGGCGTCGAGCAGGACCACGGCCCCGGCGTGTCCTTCCAGCGCCCGTTGGGCCTCGATCTGCAGTCCGGCGTCCAGCGTCAGTCGCGCGTCCCGTCCCTGCGGGGGGCGGTGGAGCAATTCCTCCCACGCGGCCTGCCACCCACCGCGATCTGCCTCCCCTCGCAGTTCGTCGTCGAAAGCCGCCTCAATCCCCCCCGTGCCGTGGCGCAGGCTGGCGTAACCGACGGCCGGCGCGGCCCCCGGGACCCGGTAGCGACGTGTGACGGTGCCGTCGTCCGCCATCTCTACGTCGGCCAGCACAGCCCCATCCCGGTCCAGGATGCGTCCCCGCACGATCCGCTGCTCGTACAGCACGCGGCGGGGGTTGTCGTCGCGGGCGCCCAGCTCGTCAGCGCGGACGACGGCCCAGTAGCCGCACACGGCGACCAGGAGCGCCAGCGCCAGCAGCAGCGCGCCGGCCAGGTAAAGGATTGGCTGCTGGGCCATGAGACTTTTCTCGGACGTGGGACCTCGAACTTGGGGCGTAGGGCCGGATATGTGGAGGAGAAGGCCGAGCGCGATAAAGCTGGTCAGGAGCGAACTGCCGCCGTAGGAGACCAAGGGCAGCGTGACGCCGGCGATAGGGGCCAGTTTGGCGTTTCCCGCCATGATGACCCAGGCCTGGATCACCCATCCGGCGGCCAGCCCCGCGGCCAGGAACCGCTCGAAGGGACGCGCGGCTCGGGCAGCGATGCGGAAGCCGCGAAACATGGACACCCCGTACAGGGCGACGACGACCAGTGTCCCTGCCAGGCCGAATTCCTCCCCGATGGCCGCGAACACAAAGTCGGTGTGCACGGCCGGGATGTACGTCGGGCTGCCCAATCCCAGCCCCTGCCCGAAAACCCCCCCGGCGCCAAAGGCCAGCAAACTCTGTACGATCTGGAAGGCGCGGTCGGCCGCCTCCGGCCACGGGTTGAGCCAGCCGTCCACCCGCAGCGCGATCCGGTCGGAGAGCCGGTAGCCCGCCAGCCCGACGACGAAGAAGAGAACCAGCCCGGCGGCGACGTATCCCCACTGGCCCGTCGCCAGGTACAACATCGCCAGAAACGTGAAAAAGAACAGCATCGCCGCGCCCAGGTCCTGTTGCCACGCCAGCAGCACCATCGCCAGCCCGAACATCGCCAGGAGCGGGCCCACGTATGCCAGCGGGGGGAACCGCCAGCGTCCTACCTTCCATCCTTCCGAGATGAGCAGATCCCGTCGTTCGGCCAGGTAGGAGGCCAGGTAGACAACCATCAGGAGTTTCAGCGGCTCGGAGGGTTGGAAGTACACGCCCCACGCCCCCAGCCACAGGCGCGGCCCGTAGCCAGAAGGATTGACGCCAAGGACGAGCGTGGCCGCCAGCAGCGCCAGCCCTCCAAAGAGCCAGGTATAGCGGAACCGCCGCAGCCAGCGCAGATCACGGCTCAACCGGACGACGGCCAGCAGCGCACCCGTCGAGATGAGCAGCCAGGTTGCCTGCCTCAGCAGAAAGTTGATCGCCAGCCGCGCGATGAGCAGGAGGCCCAGCCCGGTCAGCAATGCGCCCACGGGCAACAGGAGGGGGTCGTGGTGAGGGAGAAAGCGCGAAAGTAGCACGTGGGCTGAGCCAAAACAAACGGCAAAGGAGAGAAACGCAAAGGCCAGGCGAAAGACGTCAAATTGTGAACTGTCTGGCGAGTCGTTCGCCGCCAGCGTGACGGTGCCGACGAGGAAGAAGGCAGCGGCGATGAGGAGCAATTTGCGCTCGCGGTGGATGCTGGTCTCAGTTGCGATCTGCATGGGTTCTTGGTGTGCGCTCCCCGTCCCCGTCCTCGACTTCGGCCCCTGGATTTCAGACCTCGGACGGTCGGACTTTGTCACCCTTTGATCACTGCCAGTGGCCGCAGGCGGGCGACTTTGCGCGCGATCCCTGCGCCGTGCACGACCTCGACCACGTGGCTGACGTCCTTGTACGCCTGCGGTGCCTCCTCCGCCAGACCCTTGTTGCTCCCGGCGCGGACGACGATTCCCTGCTCCTCCAGTTCCTTCCTCAGGTCCGCTCCCGAGACCGTCTTGCGGGCTCGCGTGCGGCTCATCACCCGCCCGGCCCCGTGGCACGTCGAGCCGAAGGTCAGTTCCATCGCCTTCTGGGTGCCCACCAGCACGTAGGAGGCGGTGCCCATCGACCCGGGCACGAGCACCGGCTGGCCCACGTCGCGGTAGTCGGCGGGCAACCCCGCGTACCCCGGCCCGCAGGCGCGGGTGGCACCCTTGCGGTGCACGCACAGCCTCATCCGCCGCCCGTCGACCTCGTGCTCCTCGAACTTGGCGATGTTGTGGGCCACGTCGTAGACCTGGAACAGGTCAAAGTCGCTCACCTTGCCGGCCAGGACTTGTTCGAACGCCTCCCGTACTCCCATGGCCAACACCTGCCGGTTGACGAAGGCATAGTTGACCGCGCAGGCCATCGCTGCGTAGTACGCCCGTCCCTCGGGGGAGTCGATCGGCGCGCACACCAGCTCCCGGTCCGGCAATTGCAGCCCATACTTCCGCACCGCCGACTGCAGTCCTCTCACGTTGTCGTCGCACACCTGGTGGCCAAAGCCGCGCGATCCGCAGTGGATCTGGACCACGGCCTGGTCCTCCCACAGGCCGAAGGCCTGCGCAACCTCCTCGTCGTAAACCTCCTCGACTACGTCGATCTCTAGAAAGTGGTTGCCCGCGCCCAGCGACCCCACCTGGGGGCGACCTCGTTCCTTCGCCCGGGCGCTCACTTTGCTCGGATCGGCGCCGGCCAGGCAGCCTTGCTCCTCCGTGTGTGCCAGGTCCTCCTGCCGCGCCAGGCCCCGCTTCAGCGCCCACTTAACCCCGTGCGTCACCAGTTCATTCAACTCTCGCTCGGAGACCCGCATGCGCCCTTTCCCGCCCACGCCACTCGGGCAGGCCCGGTAGAGCGCCGCCGTGAGCTCCTGCACGTACGGACCGACCTCCTCCTGCTCCAGGTGTGTGCCCAGCAATCGCACGCCGCAGTTGATGTCATACCCGACGCCGCCGGGCGAGATGGTGCCCGTGTCCACCCGCATGGCCGCCACGCCGCCGATGGGGAAGCCGTACCCCTGGTGAAAGTCTGGCATCGCTAGCGCGTACTTGACGATACCCGGCAGCGTCGCCGTGTTGGCCAATTGCTCCACCGTCCGGTCACGGAAGGCCGCGTCAAAGAGTTCTGCGTCGCCGAACAGCCGCGCCGGCACGCGCATGTCATCCCGGGTAGCCTTGGGCAACTCCCAGATGTACTTGTCGACCCGCTGAAAATCGCTTTTCTGTACCATCTCCTGCCTCCTTCAGACGTCAAACACGATCGTGGTCTCGTAGCCTGCGTCGGTGTGCACAATCTCCAGGTCGCTGAACGTGACCGCCTTGATGTGCTGCCGGTGACGCGTCACCGGCCCGCCCCGGGCGACGGCTCGCAACCGGCTCGGTGTGACCTCCAGCATGTCGAAATCGGTAAAGACGCAGCCATCCCGCTCGCTCAGGTACAGCAGTTCACCCAGCCAGGCGACCAGGAGCGTCTCAGCGTCGTAGGCGGTTAGATCGATCGTGCGCTCGATCGTCTGGCCCATCCCCTCGGCGTCGGCCATCTGGCAGGCCATGCCGCGAGCAGCGTGCGCAAACAGCTCGGCCGGGTCGCGCCCCCAGACCCGAATCGCGATGTCGGCAGTGTGTTCGACCTCCTCAAAGTGTCTGTCCATCCCGCCCCCATCCTACCATAAACGGCCGGTAAATCAAGCCCAGACGACCCTAAGGGTCTTCCAGCCCAGACCCTAAGGGTCTTCCTAGACCCTTAGGGTCTTTAGTGGTATAATCCCGCTCGTCGTCTGCTAGAACCATACCTTCATTTTGGAGGCAACTGCGTGAAACTGCACGAGTACCAGTCGAAGCGGCTCTTTGCCGCTCACGGTGTGCCGATTCCGCGTGGAGACGTCGCTGCCACGCCTGAGGAGGCACGCCGCATCGCTGAGGAATTGGGAGGAACCGTCGTCGTCAAGTCCCAGGTGCTCGTCGGCGGGCGCGGTAAGGCCGGTGGTATCCGGTTGGCCCGCACACCCGACGAGGCCGAGGTCGTGGCTGGCGAGATCCTGGGGATGGAGATCAAGGGACTGCCCGTTCGCAAGGTTCTGTTGGACGAGGCGGCCGACATCCAGCAGGAGATCTATCTGGGCATCGTCGTCGATCGCGCCAATCGCCGCCCGGTGATGATGGCTTCCTCCGAGGGCGGTGTCGAGATCGAGGAGGTCGCTCGCACCGACCCCGAGGCGATCAAAAAAGTCCTCATCGATCCCTTCGTGGGCCTGCGCGGCTACCAGACGCTGGCGCTGGCCAAGGGTATCGGGCTGGCGGCCGAACACCGCCGTGCTTTCGACCGCATCGCCCGCGGGTTATACGAGTCGTTCCTGGCCTGCGATGCCTCGTTGGCCGAGATCAACCCGCTGGTCGTCACCGCTGCCGGTGACCTGCTGGCCGTGGACGGCAAGATGGTGCTCGACGACAACGGCCTCTTCCGCCACCCGGACCTGGCCCAGATGCGAGACGTGGACGAGGAGACCGCGACCGAGCGAGAGGCGCGTGAGGCTGGCTTGAGCTACGTCCAGCTCGACGGCGAGATCGGCTGCATGGTCAACGGGGCCGGGCTGGCGATGGCGACGATGGACATCATCAAGCACTTTGGCGGCGGCCCGGCCAACTTTCTCGACATCGGCGGTGGGGCCAAGGCCGAGCGAGTGGCGGCAGCGTTACGCCTGATCCTGGCCGACCCCAACGTCGAGGCGGTGCTGTTCAACATCTTTGGCGGCATCACCCGCTGCGATGAGGTGGCCAGGGGCATCGTCGCTGCCTTCGAGGAGGTCAGACCGACCGTCCCGTTGGTCGCGCGGCTGGTCGGGACGAACGAGGCGGAGGGACGCGCGATTCTGGATGATTCGGGCTACCGGTTGATCACCGTGACGACGCTGGCGGAGGCGGCGCAGAAGGCGGTCGCCGCCGCCAAGGGCGAAGCCGCCGCCAGGGGCGAGTTGGGGGCATAGGGGGAAGACGATGGCAATTCTGGTTGACAAGAACACCCGGCTGCTCGTGCAGGGCATCACCGGTCGCGAGGGCGAGTTCCACTCCGGCCAGATGATCGAATACGGCACGCAGGTTGTGGCGGGGGTCACACCCGGCAAGGGCGGGCAGCGGGCCTGCGATGGCCGGGTCCCCGTGTTCGATACCGTCGCCGAGGCGGTCGCTGCAACCGGACCGAATGCGTCTGTTGTCTACGTGCCGGCTCGCTTCGCCGCCGACGCCATCCTCGAGGCCGCCGACGCTGGCATTCCGCTCGTCGTCTGCATCACCGAGGGCGTCCCCACGCTCGACATGATCCGGGTGTGCGCCTACCTGGATCAGAAGGGGGCGCGGCTCGTCGGCCCCAACTGTCCCGGGCTCCTCTCCCCGGGCCAGGCGAAGGTCGGTATCATGCCCGGCCACATCGCGATCCCTGGTCCCGTCGGCGTCGTCTCCCGCTCCGGCACACTCACCTACGAGGTCGTCTACGCGCTCACCGCGCGTGGCATCGGCCAGACCACCTGCATCGGCATCGGCGGCGATCCAATCATTGGCACGACCTTTATCGACGTCCTGGAGATGTTTGAGAACGATCCGCTGACCGAGCAGGTCGTGCTCATCGGCGAGATCGGCGGCAGCGACGAGGAGCGGGCCGCGCGCTTTATCGCCGAGCGCATGACCAAGCCGGTCACGACCTTTATCGCGGGGCGGACAGCGCCGCCGGGCAAGCGCATGGGCCACGCCGGTGCCATCATTCAGGGTGGCACGGGCACGGCTGCCGAAAAGATCGCGGCGTTTGAGGCCGTCGGCGTGCCGGTCGCCGATCACCCGGAACAGATCCCTGACCTCGTGGCACACAACTAGCGCTCAAACGCAGAGTGGACGGTAGACAGGGCCTCCCCCCCCCCCCGTCTACCGTTTACCGTCTACCTTCTTATGGCCAAGCGTACACGTCGACTCGACTGGTGTCTCCTGCTCGCCCTGGTGCTGGCGCTCGTCGCCGCTGGCCCGTTCCTCGCCCGCCCCGGCCTCCCGCGTGAAACGGACGCCGAGCTCCACGTCTATCGCGCCGCCGAGCTGGGCCACACGCTCCGCGCGGGTAGCGTCTATCCGCGCTGGGCCCCCGACTTTTACCTTGGCTACGGGTATCCCATCTTTAACTACTACGCCCCGCTGACCTACTACCTGGCCAACCTGTTCGACCTGCTGCCGGGCGTCGACATCGTGGGCGGGGTCAAGGCCGTGTTCGTCCTGGGGATCTTTGTCGCTTCGCTGGGGGCTTACCTGCTGGGGCGCGAGCTCTTTGGTCCCGCAGCGGGTGTGCTGGCCGCCGCTTGCTTCACGTTCGCCCCCTACGTCGTCGTCATCGACCCGCATGCCCGGGGCGACCTGGCGGAGCATTTCGCCGTCTGCCTGCTCCCACTGGCCTTTTGCGCCTTCCACCGCTTGATGGGAGGCGGGGGCCGGGGGGCGCTGCTGGGCAGCGTGCTGGCGCTCGCCGCGCTCGTGTTCAGCCACAACCTGCTCGGCCTGGTGGCGGGGGGCCTGTTGCTGGCCTATTGGGCCTGGGAGGTGCTGTTCAGCACGGGCCGCAACTGCGCGGGGTGGGGGGCGCTGGCGTTTGCGCTGGCCGCAGCGCTGATCGCCTTTTTCTGGCTGCCGGCGCTGTGGGAGCGTGGTGCGATCAAGCTGAACGTCGTCGGCCCGGGCCACTTTGACTTCCACGAGCACTTTCTCTCGCCGGGCGAACTGCTGGCCCCCTCGCGCCCGTTCGACCTGGGCGCGACGGCCCCCCGGTACCAGTTTAACCTGGGCCTGGCGCAGTGGGTGCTGGCGCTCCTGGCGGTGGGCGCGCTCGTGGTCGTGGGATTCCGCAAGGTGTTCACCCGATCCTCTCCCACATCTCCACACTCCCCCATACCCCCACACTCCCATACCCTCCTCCTCTATTTCCTCCTGGCTGGCCTCGGGCTCGTCTTCCTCATGCTGCCTGTCTCTACGCCCATCTGGGAGCACGTGCCGGGGATGGCCTATCTCCAGTTCCCGTGGCGGTTGCTGGGATCGGCCAACCTGATGCTGGCGGTGTGCGCGGCGGGCGGTGCATCGTTGCTGCCCGCCCGCCGCTGGCGCAATCCGGCGCTGGCGGCGACGCTGGGCGCAGTCTTGTTCCTGGCGCTGCCGGTGCTATATCCTCCCATGTGGCCGCCTGATTTCGGCAGCACCGCGCCTCGCGACATCATCGAGTGGGAGCTGCGTTCCCAGGCGCTCGGCACGACCTCGACCGGCGACTTTGTCCCGGTCAAGGCCGCACGAGTGCCCATGCATCCCGAGGCGAGCCTCGTCGAGTCCATCGCCGGGCCTGGCCCGGCGGACAGGGTCAATCGTGCGTCGCTGCCCGGTGATGCCAACGTCCGCATCGTCGAGCACGGGCCGGTGCACGACCGCTTCGCCGTTTCCACCCCGGCCAAGTTCGTCCTGCGCCTGTTTACGTTCTACTTCCCCGGCTGGCGGGCCTACGTGGATGGCCAGGAGGTCGACATCGATGTAGCCGCTCCCGAAGGCTTCATCACGCTGCGGGTGCCCGAGGGCGAGCACGAGGTGCTGGTGCGGTTTGAGGACACGCCGCCGCGCACGGCAGGATGGATCATCTCGGTCGCCGCCCTGGCCCTCCTGATCGCCGCCCTCGTTCTATTCCCTTCCCCCCATCTCCATCCTCCATCCTCCCTCCTCCATTCTCCATTCTCCATTCTCCATCCTCCACCCTCCATCCTCCATCCTCCATTCTCCATTCTCCATTCTCCATTCTTCTGGCTGTCCGGCGTGCTTCTCCTCTTTGTCATCGTCAAGGGCGCGATCATAGATCCTCACGACGACTGGCTGCGCTACACCTCGCCGCAAGGCCAGGCGTGGGCCGCCCAGCACGAGTTGCGGGCCGTTTTCCAGGGGGACGGCGACGGACAGATCGAGCTGCTGGGGTACGACCTGCCCCGCCAGCGCGTCCGTTCCGGCGATGCGTTTCCTGTCTTGCTCTATTGGCACGCGCTGAGACCGCTGGATGCGAACTACCAGTCTTTCTTGCACGTGGCCCGGCCGCTGCACATCCTGTGGGGACAGGAGGATCACCTCAACCCGGGCGACCTGCCGACGAAGCGCTGGCCGGTCGACAGGTACGTGCGCGATGAGTACGAGATTCAGGTCCTGCCGGGGACACCGCCGGGCGAGTACGCGCTCAACGTCGGGCTCTACTCGATGGCCGGAGGCTACCGGCTGCAGCGGGTGGACGAGCGAGGGCAGCCCACCGGCGATAGCCTGGTCCTGGCGTCGGTGCAGGTCGAGCGCCCGCGCCGCCAGCCCCGGCCGGCTGAGCTGAACGTGACCCACCCGGTGACGGTGACCTTCCCGAGTGCGGGCATCACGCTGCTGGGCTACACTCAGCCCTATCCTGAGATGGAGTGGCCGGCCGCGTGGCCCATCACGCTCTTCTGGCGTGCTGACCGCGACCGGCCTGCCGCGCGGTCCCGAGATCTGGTGATGATGGACCCCGAGGGGAACGAGGTGTGGCGGGTCTCGGGAGCGCCGGCCGACTATCCCTTCGAGGCCTGGCAGGCGGGCGAGATCGTGCGCGACCCGCTTCTGTTTGTCGCGACGCCCCCTGCCAGTCTGGCGACGGCCCCCGTCAGCCCGGTGACGGCCCCCGTCAGCCCGGTGACGGTCGAGTACCGGTTTGGTGTCACGCTGCTGCTGTCCGAGGGGGCAGACGAACCCTTTGCGTCGCTCGGCAGCGTCAGGTTCCACGTGAACGAGAATGAGGAGGAAGAAAAATGACTGCGATGACCAGGCGCGAGCGGCTGATGGCCGCGATCCGTGGTGAACCGGTGGACCGCCCCCCGGTGGCGTTGTGGCGCCACTTCCCGGGCGACGACCAGCGCCCCGAGGACCTGGCGGCGGCGACGGTTGCCTTCCAGCGCCGCTACGACTTTGACTTTGTCAAGGTCACGCCGGCCAGCAGTTTCTGTCTCCGCGACTGGGGGGCCCAGGATCGTTGGGTGGGCAGCCTGGAGGGGACCCGTGAATACACCGTGTATCCCATTCAAACGCCCGAGGACTGGCGCAGCCTGCGTCCGCTCGATCCTGTCCAGGGACTGCTGGGCGCGCAGTTGCGCTGTCTGCGCCTCATCGCGGACGAACTGATGGGCCAGGTCCCGTTCATCCAGACCATATTCAGCCCGCTGGCCCAGGCCAAGAACCTGGTCGGCCCGGAGCAGTTGCCGGTGCATCTGCGCCGCTACCCAGATGCAGTGCGCGCCGGGCTGGACGCGATCACCGAGACGGCCGTCCGTTTTGTGCACGCCGCACGCGAGACGGGCATCGCCGGCCTGTTCTACGCTGTACAGCACGCACAGTACGGGCTGCTCAGCGAGGAGGAGTACGCCGTCTTTGGCCGTACCGACGATCTCCGGATATTGGAGGCGGCGCAGGGGTTGTGGCTGAACGTGCTGCACCTGCACGGCACGGACGTGATGTTCGACCGCGTGGCGGACTACCCGGTCCAGGTGATCAACTGGCACGACCGGGAGACGCCGCCGACGTTGGCCGAGGCGCTGCATCGCTTTGGCGGGGCGGTATGTGGCGGACTACAGCGCTGGGATGTGGTCGTGCGGTCCACCCCCGACCAGGTGCGGGCACAGGCCAAGGATGCAATCGCGCAGACCGGAGGGCGCCGTTTTGTCCTCGGTACGGGTTGTGTCACGCCTGTCGTGGCACCTGTGTCAAACATCCGGGCGGTGCGAGAGGCGGTTGAGGCAGGCAGGAGGTAAGCTAGCGCTTCGAGTGCTGTTTGAGCGTGCGTGCCAGGATGTCTTCCCGTTCAGCCCGTTCAGATAGATCGGGCGATCGGCGCTTTCCGTGGCGACGTCCGCGTCCCCGCCGTTCAGCCTGAGCCCGATGAAGTGCGATTTCCATCACCGTCATGGCGGGTTCTTCCTCAGGCTCGTCCTCGATTTCGTCCGCGATGCCCATCATCGTCAGGTCAATGCGTCGTCGTTGCCGGTCGAGGTTCAGGATGCGCACCTCGACCTCGTCGCCCACCTTGACCAGTTCAGATGGGTCGCGGACGTAGCCTGTGGACATCTCCCGGACGTGCAGCAGCCCGGCCCGCTCGGCGCCGACGTCGACAAAGGCCCCGTAGCGTTCGAGCCGTGTCACAGTACCGGTGTAGATTTGCCCTTCCTCCAACTCGCTCCAGTCCACCTGGGGGGGCTCGACCATCGTCAGGCCGATGCGGCCCTTCTCCGAGTTTACCTTGGTGACCCATACAGTCACGGCGTCCCCCGGCTGAACGACGTCGGCGACGCGGTTCACCCGCCTTGGGGCAAGCTGGGAGATGTGCACCACGCCGGCGTATGCGAGCCCGATGTCCACCACCGCGCCGTACAACTGCGTGTCCTTGACGACGCCTTGCAGGCGCATCTTGGGTTGCAGATCGGCGATCGTAAGTTCTTCCGTCACACCAAACTCCTCTCGCAAAAAGGTTATTTGATCGAGGGCATTATAGTCCAGGATGCGCACGTGTCAAGTATCCCCGTTTCAATGCCTTCGCATAGTCATTAGCTGCTAAACTTACCTGTCCTAGCCCATTTTCTCTCGACGGCATCATAGGCTATGCGAAAAAGACTGCCAGCAAGACTCCAGTCCCTTTCACACGACGAGCGGACCTACCACGCTGCGTTGGGGAAGGTGACGACACCCGCGTGAATGCCCACGCGCTTGTACATCTTTACGCCGCTGTAGGGCTCGTTCAGGATCCCATCGTGGATGGCCCAACTGCGACCCCGCACGCTGTGCTCCGCCCCCGGACGCCGGAACGGCGTGGAGCCATCCAGCCGCTGGTGTAGCAGCCCCCCAGCGCCAAATTCCTTGTGAATCCATTCCATCCGGCCCAGCCCCAGCATGTACGCAAAGCCGAGCCGCTCGAACAGGATCGCGTTGTGATAGGCCAGCGGCTGGATGTAGAATGCGTCGTGGTGCAGCGCAGCGACGAACTGTTCCAGGATCGGCGCCAACCTCCGGGTCGCACCCAGCCCGCGGTGCACCTGCGCGGGCGCCAGCCCTGCCTCCATCGCCCTCACCTCCGCCTCGATGTGGCGCGCCAGCGTGCCGAAATACGTCAACGTGCCGTCCGGCAGGCGATCGACGTCAAACCGCTCCGAATAGGGGTCGTTGAGGATGAACATCGTCACCTCGATCTGGTTGTTCGGCGTGTCCGCCAACTGCACGTATAACACCGGGTCCTCCGCGTCCCAGGCGTGGCGCAACGACAATTCTACCGACGAGATCCCCGTCTGGCACTCGAACAGCGACCGCCCCTGGCGATCGGCCAGCGTCTCTGGATCGATCCCAAGGCGGAGCAGAATCTCGAGCGGTACCAGGTGGCGATAGACCTGCAGCATCTGTTCGAGCGGCAGGCTGTTGACCTGGCCGATGGAGTACAGATCCAGGTCCTGCAAGAGTGGGGGAGGGTGTCTCGTTCGCGTCGCCGCCGGCTTTATCACCTGCTCCGTTCCTTCAGCGCCCGGTCAATATCCCGCTCCGCGTCCCGCTTCGCGATCGTCTGGCGCTTGTCGTACTTGCGCTTGCCCCGCGCCAGCGCGATCTCGACCTTGGCCCGTCCCTCCTTCAGGTACAGTCGCACGGGCACGATCGTGTACCCCCGCTCGTGCACACGAGCGATGAGCCGGTCGATCTCGCGGCGGTGGAGCAGCAGTTTGCGCGGACGGCGTGCCTCGTGGCCATACCGCCCCGCCGGGTCGTATGGCGCGATGTGCACGTTGAACAGCCACAGCTCCCCGTCGCGGGGTTGGACGTATCCGTCGCTCAGGTTCACCCGCCCGGCGCGGATCGATTTGATCTCCGTCCCCATCAGGACCAGGCCGGCCTCGCGTCGATCTTCGAGGGTAAAATCGCGACCGGCCTTACGGTTGGTGGCAATGACCTTGATGCCCGCCATCATTCACCCGCAAGTATGTACTCGACGGCCCGCTCCAGTTGGGGGTCCACGTCCGGCTCCACCTCCTCCTCCGGCCAGGGGACCTCGATGTCCGGCGCGAGCCCATCGCCATGGATGGCCCGGTTGTTCGGCGTGAACCACAGCGCAGCGGTGACCCGCAGCTCGGAGCCGTCGCTGAGCGTGAACGGGCGCTGCACCGATCCTTTGCCGAACGTGAGTTCTCCGATCAAGACGGCCCGTTCCCGATCCTGCAGCGCGCCGGCCACGATCTCTGCCGCACTGGCGCTGCCTCTGTCCACCAGCACGACGAGCGGAACGTCCTCCCCCACGTCACCGGGGTGGGCCTCGAACGACTTTTCCCTGCCGTCGCTCCAGCGCTCGATCAGAATCGCGCCGTCGTCCAGAAACAGGTCGGCGACGTCCACAGCCTGGTCCAACCAGCCTCCCGGGTTCCCGCGCAGGTCAAAGATGATCGCCTGCGGCTCCTGGGCCAAAAGCTCCTCCAACCCTTCCACCATCCGCTCGCCCGCCGTCGCGCTAAAGTCGTACAGCCGGATGTACCCGATGCCATCGTCGCGCAGCTCCACCTCGGTGATGGCGATCTCGAGCCGCGCCCGCGTGACGGTGACCTCGAACGGCTCGGCCACGCCTTCACGCTCGATCAGCAGCGTGACCTCGGTGCCCTCCGGGCCGCGGATCAGGCCGATGGCCTCATACAACGTCACGCCGACGATGGAGACGCCGTCCACCCCGAGGACCCGGTCGCCGGCGCGGATGCCGGCCTGCTCGGCCGGTCCGCCTTCGAAAGGCTCCACGATCTCCACCGTGCCTTCCTCGTCCATCCCCACGAACGCGCCGATGCCCTCAAATTCACCGGTGGCGTCCTCGGAGATGATGGCCGCGATGCTCGACTCGATGAACGCGGTATAGTCGTCGCCCAGCGTGCTCAACATGCCGCGGATGGCGGCGTAGGTCAACTCCTGCATATCCGGCAGTTCGCCGTAAAAGTGGCGCTGCACCAGGTCCCACACCTCCCAGAAAAGCTGAAAGGTCTCCTCGTCCTCGTTCGACGGTGTGGGGATGGGCACCGGCGTGGGCGTGGGCCCGGCGTCGGGGCCTCCCTCCACTTCCACCCGTTCCGGTGCGGGAGAAGGCGGCGAAGGCTCCGGCGCAGTCTCCGGGGCCGCGGCCAACCGCGTCGGCAGCACGCCCCCCCCGACCAACAGGTAAGCCGAACCAAAACCTGCCAGGAACACGCCCGCTGTAAGCACCAGCAGGATCGTGCTCGCCAGCATGCACCTTGTCACGTTACGAATCGTGCTATCCATCCACAAAACTCCTCAAACATATCCCAAAGCTGGCTCGAGGCGGACCACAGACTTTTGCGAGCTTTTGCGAACTCAGTCGAGCCGTCCGCCGCCCCAGCAAAGCGGGCTCAACGCTGCGACCGCAGGTAGGCCACGGCACGGTCCAGTGGCTCGTCCTGCGGGCCCTGCGGGCCATCCCCGCTCGGAACCGTGACGTCGGGCGTCAGGCCCCGTCCCTGGATGCGGTGCCGGTTGGGCGTCAGCCAGATCGCCGACGTGACGTGCAACGACGACCCGTCCGAGAGGTCATAGATCAGTTGCACGGCCCCCTTGCCATACGTGGACTCCCCGATCAGCGGGGCCCGGCCATAGTCCTGCAGTGCGCCGGCTACGATCTCGGCCGCGCTGGCCGTCCCGCCGTCCACCAGCACCGCCAGTGGCACGTCCGGGGCAACGCCGCCGCGCTGTACCGGCAGGGACCGCTCCTGGCCGTCGTGGTTCAGTTCGATCAGCACGACGCCGTCGCGCAGGAACTGGCTGGCGGTGGTCACCGCCGGATCGATCAGGCCGCCCGAGTTACCCCGCAGATCCAGGACCAGGCTGGAGCTCCCTCGCTTCTGCAGTTCCTGGAGCGCGGTCGTGACCTCCTCGCCCGTCCGCTCGGTGAAGGCCTCGACGTGGATGTATCCGATGCCCGGCGCCCCGTCGAGCACCCGCCAGGCGACGGAGGGCACCTGGATCTCCTCCCGCACGATCGTGACGTCGAACGGCGGGGTGGGGGGGCGCGAAATGGTGAGCGTCACAGCGGTGCCGACCTCGCCGTGCAGCCACGCGCGCGCCTGGTCCACGGTCGTCTCGTCGGTGATCGCCTCCCCGTCCACCGTCAGCAGGACGTCTCCCTCGCGAACGTCGGCCCGCTCGGCCGGAGAATCAGGGTAGGGGGAGATCACCATGTTCCCCTCGGCGTCGCGCCACAGATCGACGCCGGCGCCACCGAACGCCCCGCGCATGCGATCCCGCTCCAGCTCGCGCGGCTGCGGCTCGATGAACACGGTGTACGGATCGTCCAGCGACTTTAGCGCCCCGTGGATGGCCCCGTACGTGCGCTCCCGCGGCGAGGGGAGCTCGCCGTAGAAATGCTCTTCGAGCCGGTCCCAGGCTTCCCAGAACACGCCCAGCGCCGGCGACCGGGTGTGGTCCGTTTCGTCCCATACCCAATAGGCGGCGAACCCGGCCACGTAGGCCAGGCACAGGCAGGCTACGACGCTCCAGATCAGTGGAACGTGCCACCTTGAACTATACATAACTAGAATACACAATCGCCACGGTCATCCACCTGGCGACAGCTTTGGATACCTGCTATGAACTTGCATCCTGATATTCTAACACAAAGCACAAGGTGGGCAAGTGAACGCACGAGGTAGCGAAAACCGGTGGCGTAAGTTATGTCAACGTAAACCATTTATGTCAAGTCGAATCCCGGTGAAACAGGTCGAGTTTACATAATATATCTAGTCTGAAGTTGATTCGGGGCCCGTCCGGGCGAACGGCGCCGTTACGAGCGCGCTGTGACCACCGCTGCGCCGACCACCGCCGAGCCCGGCACCAGCTTCGCGCAGACAACGCCGCTGCGACCGTCGCCGCATCCATCACCGGCTTCGCCTTCACTTAAGACCTCGGTTCGCGCCTGCACCTCACAAGGTTCGCCCGGTCACTCTCCCGGTCATCCTCCCGAGCATCCCGCCGTCATCCCAAGCATCTCACCCGTCATCCCAAGCATCTCACCCGTCATCCAGGCATCCCGCCGTCATTCCAACATCCCACCCGTCATTCTGAGCGTAGCGAAGAATCTCGCAGTCTCGTGGGTTCGTAGTGACGACTTTAGTCGTTCTTCTGCCCAGGGTAGTGCAAACAATATTGCATTACAAAACAAATTGCCATCTACCCCGTGAACTCCACGGATCACTCCCCCACCCTGCTCTAGGACCAAAGTACCATTGAACTCGGCACGCATACCTGGTACAATAAAATATGCTCACTACGGCCAGCCAACGGTGGGGGCAGGCAGCGCCGGAGGGCTGTTCTTCCGTTCCAGCCCGCCCGTTTGTCAGCCCACGCCAGACGTGTTATACTATCGTAAACCGAAACCCTGCCACGATGCCAGGCTCCTCCTACGGGGTTTCCCCCCTGTCTACCGTCTGCTGTCTACCGTCTACCCTTCATCACAAGGAGTGATCATCCATGACTAGCGAACCAGGCTGTGAGAAAATCGGCATCCTCGTCGGAGGAGGGCCCGCGCCGGGGATCAACGGCGTCATCCATTCGGCGACGATTGAGGCGGTCAACAACGGGCGCCAGGTCGTCGGCATCTATGACGGCTTCAAGCACCTCATGCAGGCCAAAATGGTCAGCCGGCCGTTGACCATCAACGACGTCAGCCGCATCCACCTGAATGGCGGCTCCATCCTGCGGACCTCGCGCGCCAACCCCACGACGGCGGAAAAGTGGCTCGACAACTGTGTGCACGCGCTCGTCGACGCGGGGATCAGCCATCTGCTCGCCATCGGCGGGGACGACACCGCGTACTCGGCGTACCGCGTCGCCCGCCACGCCGAAGAACACATGGGCGTCAAGATCGGCATCGTCCACGTGCCCAAGACCATCGACAACGACCTGCCGCTGCCCGAGGACATCCGCACCTTTGGCTTCGAGACGGCGCGGGAGCTGGGCGCCCGCATCGTGATGAACCTGATGGAGGACGCGCTCACGGGCCAGCGCTGGTTCATCGTCGTGACCATGGGGCGCAAGGCCGGGCACCTGGCGCTGGGGATCGGCAAGAGCTCTGGTGCGACCGTGACGTTGATCCCCGAGGAGTGGCGCGGCCGCGAGGTTCGCCTGCAGGAGGTGATCGACATCCTGGCGGCCTCGCTGATCAAGCGGCTGGCCGAGGACAAGCCCTACGGCGTCGCGCTCGTCGCCGAGGGCGTGGTCGAGCAGATTTCGCGCCAGGACCTGGAAATGCTCGACGCCGTCGAACGGGACGCCCACGGCCACATCCGCCTGTCAGAGATCAATTTCTCGGACATCCTCAAGAAAGCGTTGCGCGAGAACCTGCACGACCTGGGCATCGACGTCCGCCTGATCAGCAAGGACCTGGGATACGAAGTGCGGTGCGCCGACCCCATCGCCTTCGACATCGACTACACCCGCAGCCTGGGCGAGGCCGCCGTCGATTTTCTGCTCGAGGGAGGCAGCCACGCCACCATCTCCATCCAGCAGAACCAGGTCGTGCCCATCCCGTTCGACCAGATGATGGACCCCGAAACAGGGCGGACCGAGGTGCGCCAGGTGAACGTTGACTCGTTCACCTACCGTTCCGCGTTCAAGTTCATGATCCGCCTGAAGCCGGAGGACGCCGACGACCCCATGCTCCTGGCGCGCATGGCGGCGCACACGAACCTGTCACTGGACGAGTTCAAGGCCCGGTTCGGCTATCTGATCGGCATCGCGCCCCGCCCGTTCTAACCCAGTCGACCCTTCTCCTCGACCCTTCTCCTCGACCCTTCGGGTTTTCCTCAACCCGAAGGGTCTTTCTCGTTTCACGCCCCCCCCTATGGACACCCCAGTCGACCCTTTGGGTTTTCCTCAACCCAAAGGGTCTTTCCTGTTTCACGCCCCCTCTACAAATGGCACAAATGGCACGAATGGCACAACGGCACGCCTCTGCGCGTCAAAACACAGATCGAGCAGCCGGGACTCTGCCCGGGTGAACCGATCCGTCTTAATCCTGCAAATCCGTGTCGAATCGAATGGCTTTTTGACACGGATCGGCAGGATGGCACGGATAGGGCGTTCAATCGGATCGAACCCAAACCCGAAGGGTCTTTCTCGTTTCACGCCCTCCCCTGGATGCCGCAACTCGTTGCGGTCTTTCGGTTCCTTTCCTTTCCCGACCCCATAGGGTTTCCCAATACTCCAGCACATGTCCCCTACAAATGGCACAAATGGCACAAATGGCACGAATGGCACGAATGGCACAACGGCACACCTCTGCGGGTCAAAACACAGATCGAGCAGCCGGGACTCTGCCCGGGTGAACTGATCCGTCTTAATCCTGCAAATCCGTGTCGAATCGAACCCACTGTGGCTTTTGACACGGATCGGCAGGATGGCACGGATAGGGCGTTCAATCGGATCGAACCCACTGTAACCGTCAACGGATCAGGAACGGATAAACGGATAAAGGTCTTTCAGTATCCCCAATCGGATCGAACCCAAACCCGAAGGGTCTTTCTCGTTTCACGCCCTCCCCTGGATGCCGCAACTCGTTGCGGTCTTTCGGTTCCTTTCCCTTCCCGACCCCATAGGGTTTCCCAATACTCCAGCACATGTCCCCTACAAATGGCACAAATGGCACGAATGGCACAACGGCACACCTCTGCGGGTCAAAATACAGATCGAGCAGCCGGGACTCTGCCCGGGTGAACTGATCCGTCTTAATCCTGCAAATCCGTGTCGAATCGAACCCACTGTGGCTTTTGACACGGATCGGCAGGATGGCACGGATAGGGCGTTCAATCGGATCGAACCCACTGTAACCGTCAACGGATCAGGAACGGATAAACGGATAAAGGTCTTTCAGTATCCCCAATCGGATCGAACCCAAACCCGAAGGGTCTTTCTCGTTTCACGCCCTCCCCTGGATGCCGCAACTCGTTGCGGTCTTTCGGTTCCTTTCCCTTCCCGACCCCATAGGGTTTCCCAATACTCCAGCACATGTCCCCTACAAATGGCACAAATGGCACGAATGGCACAACGGCACACCTCTGCGGGTCAAAATACAGATCGAGCAGCCGGGACTCTGCCCGGGTGAACTGATCCGTCTTAATCCTGCAAATCCGTGTCGAATCGAACCCACTGTGGCTTTTGACACGGATCGGCAGGATGGCACGGATAGGGCGTTCAATCGGATCGAACCCACTGTAACCTGAAACAGCGCGTTTCGTGCTGCGGTATCTGCGACTTTCAGTATCCCCAATCGGATCGAACCCACTGTAACCGCATTCAATGTATTGTGTGGCCGATGCTGAGCAAGACTTTCAGTATCCCCAATCGGATCGAACCCACTGTAACACAACCGCTGGCGCGCGTTGGCCTGGAGTATTGCGCTTTCAGTATCCCCAATCGGATCGAACCCACTGTAACCTGCTGCCGCGAAAGCACGGGCAGCAGCGGGGGGAGCTTTCAGTATCCCCAATCGGATCGAACCCACTGTAACCGACAGCCCACCCAGGCCAGCGGCAAAGCGCGAAACCGCTTTCAGTATCCCCAATCGGATCGAACCCACTGTAACCGGTGCAGCAGTTTATCGAGATGCCGGGGATGACGCCTTTCAGTATCCCCAATCGGATCGAACCCACTGTAACAGGTGGGGGTGTGGGTAGAGGATTGGCTGGATATGTCCTTTCAGTATCCCCAATCGGATCGAACCCACTGTAACCGACAGCCCACCCAGGCCAGCGGCAAAGCGCGAAACCGCTTTCAGTATCCCCAATCGGATCGAACCCACTGTAACCGGTGCAGCAGTTTATCGAGATGCCGGGGATGACGCCTTTCAGTATCCCCAATCGGATCGAACCCACTGTAACAGGTGGGGGTGTGGGTAGAGGATTGGCTGGATATGTCCTTTCAGTATCCCCAATCGGATCGAACCCACTGTAACCACTTATGCGACGCTGGCACAGTTGAAGGAGTATGTCTTTCAGTATCCCCAATCGGATCGAACCCACTGTAACTGGAGATCGGCGAGGGCATCGCGCCGGCGCTGACGACCTTTCAGTATCCCCAATCGGATCGAACCCACTGTAACCGCTTATCAAGGCGGGTGAGCTGTGATCGCGCGAATGCTTTCAGTATCCCCAATCGGATCGAACCCACTGTAACTCCTGGAGGAGCGGGCCGCCGAGTACGATGCACAAGCTTTCAGTATCCCCAATCGGATCGAACCCACTGTAACCGGGGGAGCCCTTGCGATGGCAAGGGCTGAACTATTCTTTCAGTATCCCCAATCGGATCGAACCCACTGTAACGAAGCGTACGAAGGTGGTCATTCTGGATGGTGACTTTCGCTTTCAGTATCCCCAATCGGATCGAACCCACTGTAACCAGAATCACCAGGTTGGATCGCAAGGCGACGAAACTCTTTCAGTATCCCCAATCGGATCGAACCCACTGTAACCGAGCGCAGACCAGGAGCAACCACAGCACACCCCCCGGCTTTCAGTATCCCCAATGAGGGTTGGAGCAGTCAAATGACTGCTTACGCCGAAACGTAATCACAGCGTAAGGAGTCAGCACGGCGACCCTGGGAAAGCGTAAGCAGTCAAAGCACTGCTTACGCTGTTTGACATGCCGGACCACTCCATCGCCTCTCCGCGCAGACTGTTTGTGGACCACTCGGGCACTGCTTACGCCGCCAAATCGTGCCGGTCAGGCGGGCACTTTGGGCTAAAATGGGGTATCGAGCCCAATTTTAGCTGAAAGGAGCACTTGCCATGACCGGTATACCGATTGTACACTCGTTTCTCCCCTGGCGGAAGCGCCGACTGCG